>MDTE01098460.1_pt1 | contig 60436 bp, 61 predicted proteins | sample 811231 | NCBI WGS metagenome assembly MDTE01 (sample SAMN05326651, study PRJNA326480) | marine metagenome | isolation source: seawater | place: Indian Ocean: Red Sea | collected 2010
TCTTTAAAACAAATAACCAAAGTCATCCTGGTGTTAAAAAACTTTACAGATTGAAAAAAACTTTCATTGATGGCGATTGTTATTTGAATGAAAGTTCAATCCCAAAAAATAAATATTTTAAAAAATCTTTTCTTTTATCTAAGAATCAGAAAAATCTCTCACTGAGAAGCTCGGTTGCTTTTTCAACTAGAAATATATGTCATAAAGGGCATGATTTTATTCAAAGTTTTCTCAATAAAAAATTTGATAATTTATTTATAGTAGTGATCCAGACGTCAAAAAATAAATATAAACCAAAAACTATCTTTAGTTCGTATGAATTTTTAAATAAATTTAAGAAAAAAAAAAATAAAATTATTTCGATTTTTTTACCTCTATTTCTAGCAGGTCCAAAGGAAGCTTTTATACAATCACAAGTAATTAAAAATATAGGTATAAAATCTTTTTTTGTTGGAAGAGATCATGCAGGTGTAGGAAACTTTTATGAGAAATTTGCTTCGCAAAAAATTTTTGATAAGCTTAATGTTAAATCTCCAAAAATAATTAAAACAAAAGAACCTGTAATTTGTATGCACTGTAATACTGTTCGTTTTTTCGATGGAAAAAAAGATTGTAAAAAATGTCTCAAAAAGAATAATTTTTCAACAATAGACGGATTTAATGTAAAAAAATTATTGATTAACAAAAACAATAAAAGAGCGAGAACCTTTTTAAACAAGCATATTCAAGATTTTCTTCAAAAAAAACAATACTTGATTTAAAGTTTTTTTTAGGTTATAAAAAAAAAGAGAACTCCTGTCTCAAATGGCTAAGTGAAGCCAAAAGCAGTTTTGACTGCACCACTTAATCCTAACTATGAGTAAAAAAAGTATTATTGATAAAGTTAAGCTTATTCATTGGCTAAATGTACGAAAAACTACATTTGAAGAACTTAATAGAAATATAAGAGACAGTTTAAACTTTAAATTATCTTTAGAAAATCTAGATCAATTAGACGAATATTCTATAGAAAAAATTGCAGACTTTTTAAATGTACCTAAAGAAAACCTTTTTGAAGATTATAAAGTTCCAAATTTTATTTATCAGACAAAGGAAGAAATTAGAAAAACAAAAAGATCAATCAATAGAGGAGGTATACATTTCTACAACTACTATACTTTACCCTCCCCGCATGGTTATGTAGCACCAGTACTGATAGATATATTATGCCCTAAAGAAAAGATGCCTACTTTGAATAATGGTCATTTAGAGCCAGCAATTACAGTTAGTTTAGGACCAAACGATATATATGCAAGATTTGCAAAAAAGAAAAACAATCTTACTTTTTTAAAATTCAAAGTTAACAAAGATGAACGAACTGATTGGGTAGTGGGATCAAGTTATTTTGAGCCGTCCTATTGTTTGCATACATATTCACGAGCGACAGACGGACCAGGTAAAATATTATCATATACTACTAAATCAAATTTAGAAAATTTATTTGGTGAGAAACTCAATGATCAATCTTTTAAAAATTTTAGCAAGTCTCTAAAGAATAAGAAACCAAATAGGGTAATGTTCAAAGAAGATATCGAAAATAAAGGCTATAGTATTTCAGAAATAGCAAAAATTTCTAAAATAAAAATCAAAAAGATTAAAAATTTTATAACAGGTAAAATTGCAGATTCTTTATCTCATAATGAATTAAATAAAATTTGCGACATTATTAACTCCGATGCAAATTTGTATATTGACAAGAAATATAAAGAGGACAAAATAGGAAAATATTATTACGACTCGAAAGATTCAATTAAGACTATAAGAAAATTTAAAAGCTATCAAGTTGCTTCAATAGCAAGCTCAAAAAGAGCTCAAGATCTATCTGGTTATTTTTTAAAAGTTAAAAGCAATAAGAAAAAAACTTTGGATTTAATCGACACTAATTGCTCACATTATCTTGTAACTAAAGGTACTGTTGTTCTTCACATAGAGGATAAAAATGAAACAAAAAATATAAAACTCAATGAAGGTGATGCAATATGGGTAGCCGCATATATCAAACACGGTTTTACAAATGACGGAGCACTAATTAAAATTTCAGATGGTCAAAACATTAATTATTTAGAAAAATTAGATTTAATAAATACTTACAATTTAAATACTACTTTGCTAAGGGGAAGAAAAGATAAGCAAAACTGGGGTTACGATACTCATTAGTAAAAATCTTTAATGTTTAAAAAAAATTTTAGTTTGTGGATTATAGGTCCTTCTGCAGCTGGAAAAACTACTGTCTCAAAAATAATCTACGATAAATTAAAAAAAAAAATTCCTAATCTAATAATAATAGACGGTGATAAAGTAAGAAATTTATATGAAAAAAACTTGGGATATGATAAAATTTCAAGAAGTAAGAATACTTCCAGATATGTTAATTTAGTTCGGTGGCTTTCGAGTCAAAATATCTCATCAATCGTTGCAGTTATTAGTCCATTTGAAAAAGACCGATCAATATGTAGAAAAAAAATTGAGAGATACTTTGAAATTTATTTAGAGTCATCACTTGATGAGCGAATTAAAAGAGATAAAAAAAAACTTTATTTACCCGCTTTAAATGGAGAAAAAAAATACGTAATCGATGTTGATATACCCTTCGATAAACCAAAAAACTCAGATTTAGTAATCAACACAGAAAATCAATCTCCTGCAGATGTCGCAAACAAAATTCTAAAAAAAATAAGATTATAAGAATGTGTGGAATATTTGGGGGATACAACCTATCTTTTAACGAAGCTAAAAAAGGTATAGAACTTATAAAAAGGGGAAACGACGGTATTTCGATTGATAAATTAAACGAGGATATAATTTTTACTGCAAGACGTCATGCAATAAAATTTTCTGGGAATGAAAAAAATCTTTTAGGTAGGTCTGATCAACCTTATTATTCTAAAGATAAAAATATTGCACTTATATTTAATGGAGAATTTTATAATTTTAAAGAATATAAAGCAAACTTAGAAAACCATGGAATAAATTTTTTTTCAGAAGGTGATACTGAAGTTTTACTCAGATTGTATGAAAAATATGGAATAAATTTTTTGAGAGATAAGAAAATAGACTCTCTTTATTCCATTGCAATCTTTGATAAAAAACTTAATAAAATTTTTATTTCAAGAGATTGGCCTGGAAGAATTCCTTTATATTATTATTCCGATAACAAGAGATTTATTTTCTCAAGCGAGTTAAAAGCTTTTAAATCAATAAAAGATTTAAGTCTGCAAAGCCCAATAGAACTTAAACCCGGAGCAATCTTAGAATTTGATATAAAAAGTAAAAAAATTAATCTTCTCTCAAATTATCCCTTACAACCTCATATATCTAAAAATTCAGATGATATTTTAAAACTCGGAGCAGAAATGCACAAAGTTTTAGATGAGTCGGCTAAAAACAGAACAATGGGTGATGTCCCCATTTGTACAATGCTTTCAGGAGGAATAGATAGTGTACTAACAACATTTTATGTTTTAAAAAATATTAACTTTAAAAAAGTTGATTACCAGCCCACTTCCTATGTCTTTAAAGTAAAAGGATTTGACTCCATCGATGTAAAGACTGCAAAAGTTGCCTCATTGGGTTTTGAAAAAATTGGATTAAAATTAAAAATTATTGAGGCAGATGGGCAACAAATAGTTAATGACATGCCAAAAATAGTTGAGACTTTTGAAATGAGAGATTTAAAAGCTCTAAGTTTTTATCCTTTACCTATTTACTGGTACTTAGCTCCAAAAATGAATGCTGATGGATTTAAAGTTACTATCGGTGGTCATGGGGTTGACGAACTACTTGGAGCATATACAGCCTGGAAAGAATTGAAAACAAGTCACGAAGCTCAAATTAAACTGAGAAGCAGAAAGGCTTTTATAAATAATATTTATAATAATATGCTCAAAAGAGCATCAATAATTTTTATGAATAGAGGTCCTATTGAAGCTAGGTTTCCATTCTTAAATCAAAACGTTTGTGAATTTATGTTAGGCATAGATCCGAAGTGGCTCTCTCTTAACAAAAGAAATGCAGAAATTATGCTTTCGATTATTGAGGACTCTAAATTGGAAGAAAATTTAAAAAAAATCTATAATAATCTGAAAATTTATCTTAAAAGCGAAAAAGATTTTTTTAATGACGTTAATGAGGAGGAAATTCTAGATATAGAAAAAATATTTTGGAAATTTCCTTTAGTTGCTTCAAGTTACTATGCCTCAAAAGAGTCATTCTTAAAACTTAAAGATGTATTTCGTCCAAAAATTAGGGGCCAACATGGCGCTGGTATTACTGAGATTGAACCAAAAATTACCAAAAATTTCTCTAATTTTGGTTCGTCTGATACTGAAATATTTAAAAATATTTCTAAAGAAATTTTTAAATAATAAAAAATTTCCAACACTAAATATCATATCTTAGGCATCAAATACAACTATATCTAGAAACTAAAAATTTGGCTAGATCAAAAGTTCTTTACTGTTCATCTATTGAACGCTATGGTGTTCAAGGATTGAACATTTATGAATGATAACCAAGATTACCTAAATCTTCTAAGAAAAATAGAAAAAAGGCCAAAAAGTTCTCAAAGAGAACTAGCTTCTGAACTAGGGTTTAGTTTGGGAAAATTAAATTATTGCTTATTAGCTCTTAGAAAAAAGGGGTTGATAAAACTCAACAATTTTAAGCGGAACCCGAATAAACTTAATTATATATATGTTTTAACACCTAAAGGAATTTCTGAAAAAACTAAACTCACCTTAAATTTCATGAAAAGAAAAATGCAAGAGTACGATGAACTCAAAAAAGAAATTAGCGGTAAATAAATGTGGCATATAATAAGGCATAAATCAAACGAACATCAAGTTCTAATTAATAATTTAAAAAAGCAATTAGTTAATAAATTTGAATTTTATATTCCTAAAATCAAATATTCAAAATTTGTGAAAAACAAATTTATAAAAGTTGAGAAAAGAATTTTTCCCGAATACTTATTTATTTTTAATGAGACTTTCGTAAGTAAATCTAAACTAAATGAATTTAAATACACAAAAGGTTTACAGTATTTTTTAGACGGAAGCTTTACAAATCAAGAAAAAATTAAAAATTTTATAGATTATTGCAAGTCGAAAGAGAATAAAGATGGATATTTAAAGCCTGAATTTTTTGATCATTTAATTAAGAAAAAAGGAAAGTTTATTTCGGGCCCTTTCATAAATAAAGTTTTTGAATTTATTGAAAAGCAAGGTGATAAATATAAGATTTCAATCAATGGTATATATTTAACAATTAAAAAAAACACAGAAAATTATTTTAATTATATCTAGAGGATTGAAAAAAAGTAATTTGTAAATGACTTTTATTTTAAGTATAATTAGTCAAGTGCGGAGCATTGGTTAAATTTCTTATGAGTACCCCTTTAAAAATAAGTAATCATATAAACAATTATTTCAGTGAAGTTTCAGAAATATCTTTTTTAATAGATAAAAAAAAAATAAATGAATTAGTTATTCAAATTCAAAACTTAAAAAAAAGAAAAGGTAGAATTTTCTTTCTTGGAGTAGGTGGAAGTGCAGGAAATGCATCACATGCGGTGAACGACTTCAGAAAATTGTGTGGTATTGAGTCTTACACCCCAACAGATAATGTTTCAGAACTAACAGCTAGAATAAATGATGAAGGATGGGATTCTTCTATTAAAGGTTGGCTGGAACAAAGCAGGCTAAATTCAAAAGATGCTATTTTTATTTTTTCTGTTGGCGGCGGAAATAAAAAAAGAAAGATAAGCACTAATATAATTAAAGCTATCGATTATGCAAAATTAAAGAGAGCAAAAATTCTTGGTATTGTTGGTCGAAAAGACGGTTATACAGTTAGAAAAGGAAATACAGTAATTATTGTGCCAATAAGCGAAAAAAAACTTGTTACCCCTCATACAGAGTCATTCCAAGCTATTGTTTGGCATTGTCTGGTCTCAGATCCAAGAATTCAAACTAACAAAACAAAATGGTAATGGGTTTGAAATCAAAAGCTATTTTTTTTGATAGAGATGGTGTTCTAGTAAAATCTATGATTAAAGACAGAAAGCCTTACGCAGTCCAAAAAATTAAAGATTTTAAGATTTACAAACAAGCTAAAAAACTAATAAAAAAAATGAATGATAAAGGTTTCAAGACTTTTGTAATTACTAATCAGCCAGATGTAGAAAATGGAGTTTTAAATTTACAAAAACTGAATAAAATGCACAAAAAACTTAAAAGAGATTTAAAATTAAAAAAAATTTTTACTTGTATTCATAAAGCTGAAACTAAATGTAAATGCAGAAAGCCAAGCCCTTATATGATCAAAGAAGCTTCAAAAATCTATAAATTAAATTTAAAAAAAAGTTATGTAATTGGAGATAGAAAGATTGATATCGATTCAGGTTTTCTCGCAGGTTGTAAGACTGTTTTTATTGATAGAAATTATAAAGAAAAAAAACCTTCACGACAAAATTTTACCACAAGCAATTTAACTCAAGCAATTAATTTTATTGAAAATGACTCAATTAAGTAAACTCGAAATCAAGATATTTGCAGATGGAGCTGATATTCAAGAAATGGTTAAGCTTTCAGAAAACTCTTTAATAAAGGGATTTACGACTAACCCCTCATTAATGAAAAGCGCAGGGGTCAAAGATTATAAAAATTTTGCTGTAGAAATTTTATCTAAGATAAAAAACAAACCTATCTCTTTTGAAGTTTTTTCAGATGAATTAGATGAGATAGAGAGACAAGCTGAAGAAATCTCCAAATGGGGCAAGAATGTTTATGTTAAAATACCAATTACAAATACAAAAAATCAAAGCACATCAGAAATAATCTACAGATTATCAAATAAAGGAATCAGTTGTAATATAACTGCAATATTTACTTTAAATCAGGTTAAGCAGGTTTTAGAAGTTTTAAATAAAAACACACCAAATATTATTTCAATCTTTGCTGGTAGAATTGCTGACACAGGAATTGATCCAAGCGAAATTATGAGACAATCAGTAGAAATTGCAAAATCAAATACTAATTCTGAAATTTTATGGGCTAGTACTAGAGAAGTCTTAAATATTTTTCAAGCTGAAAATCTTGGATGCCATATTATTACAGTTCCGCACGATTTATTAAAAAAACTTAAAAATATAAATAAAGATCTAAATAAATATTCGTTAGAAACTGTTTCAAGTTTTTACAAAGATGCAGTAAAAGCTGGTTTCAAAATATAAATAATTTCTTCTCATGAAAAAAAAAGAGAAAGTCTTTGTTACCGGTGGAGCCGGGTATGTTGGTAGCTGTTTAGTTCCAGATCTATTAAAAAATAATTTTGAAGTAACAATATACGACATCATGTACTTTGGTGATAATTTTTTACCAAAAAATAATCCTAATTTAAAAATTATTAAAGGAGACATAAGAGATTTAAATAAATTAGAAACTTCTTGTAAAGATCATAATTATTTTGTGCATTTAGCATGCATTTCAAATGATACTAGTTTCGCTCTTGATGAAAAATTATCTAAAAGTATAAATTTTGACTGTTTTGAACCAATTGTAAAAGCTGCAAAAAATTCTGGAGTAAAAAGATTTATTTATGCATCTACTAGCTCGGTCTATGGGATATCAGATGCCAAAAATGTTAGAGAAGATCACCCTTTAGTTCCTCTAACTCTTTACAATAAATTTAAAGGAATGTGCGAGCCCATTCTGTTGAAACATACTGATGAAAATTTTACAGGTGTTATTTTTAGACCTGCTACTGTTTGTGGTTACTCTCCAAGGTTGCGTCTTGATTTATCCGTAAACATTTTGACCAATCATGCTGTTAATAATGGTGTTATAAAAGTGTTTGGAGGAGATCAATTAAGACCCAACTTGCATATCAATGATTATTGTGATGCTGTGATTCTTTTAATAAAAGTTGATAAAGAAAAAGTCAAAAATAAAATATTTAATATAGGCTATCAAAATATGTCAATCAATCAGTTAGCCAATATTGTCAAAAAAGTCGTTGAGAAAAAATTTCCGCAAAAGAAACCAATTAAAATTGTGAAAACAAAATCTAATGATAATAGATCTTACCACATCAATTCAGATAAAATTAAAAATGAATTAGATTTTATTCCAAAAAGAACCATAGAAAATGCGGTTGAGGATCTTTGCCTGGCATTTAAAAACAATCAGATAAAAGAGTCATTTACAAATGATTTTTACTTTAATGTAAATAGGCTCAAAAATATCAAGGCCAAATAATAATATGAAAAAAGCCATAGTAACCGGAGGCGCTGGTTTTATAGGTAGTCATATGGTGGATTTACTACTGAAAAAAAATTTTAAAGTAGTCGTTATTGATAATTTTAGCGGCGGGCATAAGAATAATTTAATACATCATAGAAAAAATAAAAATTTAATTATAAAAAGAAAAGATATTAACATAATAAAATCTTCTGATGTTTTATTTAGAAACGCCGATTACTTGTTTCATTTTGCTGGTGTAGGCGACATTGTTCCTTCGATAAATATGCCTTTAAATTACTTAAATACAAATATACTTGGAACTGTAAAAATTCTTGAAGCATGTAAAAAAAATAAGATAAAAAAATTTTTATATGCAGCATCTTCCTCCTGTTATGGAATCACAAAAAAAAACATTAATGAAAATTATCCTATAGACAATAAACATCCATATGCACTCAGTAAATATTTAGGTGAACAATGTGTTTTACATTGGGGGGAAATTTACAAGATTCCTGTAAATTCTATTCGTATTTTTAATGCTTATGGACCAAGAGTCAGAACAACAGGAGCCTACGGGGCAGCCTTGGGAGTTTTTTTTAAACAAAAATTAAAAAAAAAGCCATTCACAGTTATTGGTGATGGAAAACAAACAAGAGATTTCGTTCATGTTAAAGATGTGGCTAACGCTTTCTTTTTGGCAGCAACTTCAAAATATAAGAATAAGATTTTTAATTTAGGTTCAGGCAAACCAATTTCCGTTAATAAAATGGTAAATCTTATTGGAGGAAAAACTATTTCCATTCCTGAAAGACCTGGTGAGCCTAGAAACTCAAGCGCAAATATTAGAAAAAATAAAAAAATATTTAAAATGGAAACCAACAATAAAGTTTGAAGATGGAATAAAAGATATGTTAAAAGATTTAGACAAATGGCAAGACGCGCCACTATGGAGTCCAAAATCTATAAAAAAAGCAACAAAAAATTGGTTTAAATACATTAAATGAACAAAAGAGAAAATAAATATTCAAACAAAATTAAAACTGTAGAAGAGTTAAAAAAAATTATTGGTAAAATTCCGAGAAAAAAAAAAGTTATACTTTGCCACGGAAATTTTGATGTTGTTCATCCTGGGCATGTTAGACATTTAATTTACGCAAAATCAAAAGCGTCTACTCTTATTGTTAGTATAACAGCTGACCAATATATTAAAAAAGGAGTGAACAGACCGTTTGTTCCTGAAAACCTCAGGGCATTAAATTTAGCTGCTTTTCAAATGGTTGATTATGTGTTGATAGATTATAACCAAAAACCAATAAAAAATCTTGAAAAACTCAAACCAGATTATTTTGCTAAAGGTTTTGAATATACATCATCTGGTCTTATGCCAGCTACAAAAGAAGAGTCTGATGTTGTATCCAGATTTGGAGGTGAAATGATTTTCACTCCAGGCGATATAGTTTACTCATCTACAAGCTTGTTAAATTTACATCAGCCAAAGATTGATAATTTTAAGCTTCAAAGTTTAATGAATAAATACCAAGTTTCTTTTGAAAAATTAAAAAAAACTTTATCTAAATTTGATAAGTTAAAAGTACACGTTGTTGGTGATATAATTATTGATACATATACAAGAACTAATCTTATAGGAGGTCTATTAAAAACACCTACTCCAAGCGTTCTTTATCAAGAAAAAGATAATTACATTGGTGGGGCCGGGATAGTAGCAAATCACTTAAAAAGCTTAGGAGCAAATGTAACATTAACCACAGTAGTTGGTAATGATAAATGGAAAAATTTCATTACACAAGAATTCAAAAAATCAAAAGTCAAACTAAGAGCAATAATAGATAATACAAGACCTACGACTAATAAAAATACAATTATTGCCAATGGTTACAAATTATTAAAAGTTGATACTTTAGATAATCAGCCTATTTCAGAAAAAATCCTTCAAAGTATTCAATCTAGTGTAAGAAACGTTGATTGCGATGCTATTATTTTCAGTGATTTTAGACATGGGATTTTCAATAAATCTAGCATCCCATTAATTATTAAATCAGTAAAAAAAAATATTTTTAAAGTAGCTGATAGTCAAGTTGCTACCAGATGGGGAAATATCACTGATTTCAAAAATTTTGATTTAATTACACCTAACGAAAAAGAGGCAAGATTTTCACTTGCAGACCAAGACTCAAGTATTAGTGATTTGACAAGACAACTAGCATTAAAAACTAAGTTCAAAAACTTGATATTAAAACTCGGTGAGAGAGGTGTTGTTTCAGTTTTTTCAGATAAGAAAAATGTTTACTCATTTTCAACCCCATCTTTTGTCAAAAACCCAAAAGATGCAGTTGGAGCTGGCGACGCGTTATTGTCTGCAGCAACCTTATCTCTTTTATCAACAAAATCACTTGTAATCGCTAGTATTTTAGGCTCAATAGCTGCCGCTTGCGAGTGCGAATTTGATGGTAATGTTGTTATTAAGAAAAGCCAAATATTGGATAAAATTACTTACATCAAACAATCATCGGACTATTCATCATAAAAAAAAAATGAAATTTGTTATAGTTGGGATGGGCGTGCAAGGTCTAAAAAGACAAAAATATTTAGGAAAAGACTTTGTCTGCTTTGTAGATAAATTCAATAAAAAAGCAAAATATAAATCTATTTTTCATGTACCAAAAAATTTATACAACGCAGTTCTAGTTTGTGTTCCTGATAAAGAAAAATACAAAGTTATCGAGTATTGTGTTAAAAATAAAAAACATGTCTTAGTTGAAAAGCCTTTATACTTTGAAAATAACAATAAATTTTCCAAGTTAAATAAACTATTGAGGAAAAATAAGACTATTTGCTACGTAGCTTACAATCATCGATTTGAACCGGGAATAATTGAAATTGCTCGATTATTAAAAAAAAAAAAAATTGGAAAAATCTATATATGTAAAATTTTTTACGGTAATGGTACCTCAAAATTAGTAAAAAAAAGTAACTGGCGAGATGAAGGAAAAGGTGTGATAACAGATTTAGGTTCACACTTAATTGATCTATCTTTTTTCTGGTTTGGGAAAAGAATATCAAATATTAAAAAATTTGATGTTAATCTTTTAGAGAATAATTCTCCGGATCATGCTCTTTTTCAATTAACAATAGGCAACATTAAGATTAACTTAGAAGTTTCTCTCTGTATGTGGAAAAATACTTTTCAATGTGACATAATTGGATCAAAAGGCTCAATTCATTTAGACTCATTAACAAAATGGTCAAAAAGTTATCTTTGGGTAAGAAAAAGAAAAATTCCAGCGGGAATACCTGTAGAAAAAAAAATTGTATATAAGCAAGGCGATCCTACCTGGAAGGAAGAACTAAAATTTTTTAAATATTTAGTATCTAAAAATAAAAATATTTCATTAAATAAGGATATTCTGATTAAAAAAATACTCAATAATATTTGATATGATTAAAATTCCAAAAATAGCTTTTGTAGGTCTAAGTCACTTAAGTTTAAATTATATTATTGCAGCATCAGCAAACAATTTCAAAGTTACTGGCTTTGATACCCAGAAAGAAATAATAAATAAATTGAAAACTAATAGTATTATTTATGATGAGCCAAAATTAAATGAGTCTTTAAAAAAAAATCAGTCTAAGATAAACTTTTCCTCTAATTTTAATGACTTGAAAAAATTTGACTTAATTTTTTTAGGCAAAGACGTCAAAACAAACTCTTATGGCAAATCTAACTTAGTTGAGATTAATAGACTTCTTAAATTATCAATCCCTAGAATTAGTAAAAATTCATTATTAATAGTTCTCTCACAAATTCCTCCAGGATTTATGAGAAAAATAAAATTTGACAAATCCAGGCTCTACTATCAGGTCGAAACATTAATATTTGGTGACTCAATTCGACGAGCATTAAAGCCTGAGAGAATTATTATCGGATCAAACAATAAAGAGGACAAGATAAAAAAAAAATTTCAAATATTCTTAAAAAGATTTAATTGTCCAATTATTCAAATGAAGTATGAAAGTGCTGAACTTACTAAAATTGCAATAAATATTTATCTGGCCTCCTCAATTACGACAACAAACGTTTTATCAAAAGTTTGTGAAAAAATAGATGCTAATTGGCAAGACATAATTCCTGCTTTAAAATTAGATAAGAGAATTGGAAAAAGTGCTTACATACATCCTGGTCTTGGAATTTCGGGAGGAAATATTGAAAGAGATATTTTTGCATTAAGAAGAATTGTTGAAAAAGAAAAATTTTTTAATTTACTTCCAAAATCTTTTGAAAAAATTTCAAGATTAATGAGAGCTTGGATTTTTGAATTGTTAAAAAAAAAAAGTTTCATAAAAAAAGATATTAAACTGGGAATTTTGGGTTTAGCTTATAAAGCTAAAACCAACTCAACTAAAAATTCTGTAGCTTTAGAGCTAATAAATAAATTGCCTAACGATATAATTGTTTACGATCCTAAAGTTAAATTACAAAAAAAAAATAAACGTTTCAAACAAGTTCAAAAGGTTCAAGAAATATATAAAAACTCAAAAATAATAATTATTGCAACTCCATGGAGTCAATTCAAAAATATTTCAAATTATTTGAGTTATTTAAAAAAAAATAAGTCAATTATTATTGATCCATATAATTTGTTAGACTCTAAAACTTTTTTACAAAATAAAATTAGATATTTTTCTATTGGTAAAAAAAATGTCAATTAAGTTTTTAAAAAAAAAAAAATTTAGCAGAGTTGTAATTTTTGGCTCAAGTGGAATTATTTCTTCAAATCTACAGTCTTATTTAAAAAAAAAAAAAATTCCAATTAAAGTTATAAAAAGTTCATATATTGATCTTAGGGATAAAAAAAAGGTTAAAAAGATTAAAAGAATTTTAAAGAAAGATGATAGTATTGTTTTTATATCTGCTGAAGCTCCAGTAAAAAACTTTGAAATGCTGGAAAATAGTCTTAAAATGTCGATTAATTTTTGCGAAACAATTGATTCGAAATCTATTGAACACCTAATTTATATTAGTTCTGATGCCGTTTATAAAGATATAAAAAAACCAATGAGTGAAATATCAAAAACTGAGCCTAATTCGCTTCACGGCTATATGCATTTAGTAAGAGAAATAATATTTAAAAAATATTTTAAAAATAAATTATTAATTCTTAGACCTACATTGATATACGGTGTTGAAGATAATCACCAAGGATATGGTCCAAATTTATTTTTAACTAAATCTTTAGAAGCTAAAAGTATTAAAATTTTTGGAAATGGAGAAGAAAGAAGAGATCATGTTTATATAGATGATCTAATAAAGATTTTGACTGACTGTCTTGAAAAAAAAATTATTGGAATAATTAATATTGCTAGTGGACAAATAAATAGTTTTTATAATATTGCAAGTTTTATACAAAAATTAACAAAAACTAAAAAAAAAATTATTAAATTAAAGAGAAAAGGCCCAATGCCACATAACGGCTACAGAGCATTTAATATAAATAACTTAAAAAGAAACTTTAAAAATATTAAAATAACTTTAATCCAAGAAGGGTTGCTAAAGTATTATTTAAAAAAAAAATATGAAAATTGAAATTATAGATTTAAAAAAAAGATTTCAAGATGAAAAAAAAGATTTATTAATTTGTATTAATAAAGTTTTGAAAAAAGGAAATTTAGTTCTTACTCCTGAAGTAGAAAATTTTGAGAAAAAAATTTGCAAATATACTGGTTCTAAATATTGTTTAGGGCTAAACTCCGGAACAGATGCTCTTATGATGTCCTTATGGTCAAATGGTATATCAAAAGGAGACGAGGTTATTACCTCACCGATATCATTTATTGCGTCATCAAATTCAATCCTTCATGTAGGAGCAAAACCAGTGTTTGTTGATGTTGGCGAGGATTTAAACATAAATCCTAATCTAATTGAGCGAGCTATTACAAAAAAAACTAAAGCTATACTTCCTGTTCATTGGACAGGAAGAATGGCAAATATGGACAAAATTTTAAAAATTGCTAAAAAATATAAATTAATTGTTATAGAGGATGCCGCCCAAGCAATGGGAGCTTATTTTAAAAAAAAACATGCAGGTACTTTTGGGGACATTTCTGCTTTTTCTGCACATCCGTTGAAAAATTTAAATGCTTTAGGAGATGGTGGTTTTGTCATAACAAATAAAAAAAATCTATACGATAAAATTAAAGTTTATAGAAATCATGGCTTGGTGGGCAGAGATAAAGTTGAATTTGCTGGTGTTAATTCCAGATTAGATTCTCTTCACGCCGAAGTTTTGAGTTTTAGATTAAATAAACTAAAAGGCGTGATTTCAAAAAGATCAAAAAATATTAACCTTTATAAAAAGTATTTACTTACCGATAAGGTCAAAATAATCCCTTCCAATAAAAACTATTTAAACGCAAATGTTATGTTTATTACATTATGTGAAAATAGAGATAAATTACAAAATTATTTAAAAAAATATAATATACAATCTTTAGTTTACTATAAAAATCCTCTTCATTTACATAAAGCTAATAAACATTTGGGCTACAAAAGAGGCGATTTACCAGTTTCAGAAAAGCTTACAAAAAAAGTTTTATCTTTTCCACATCATCAATATTTAAAAGATAAGGAAGTTAAATTTGTATCTCAAAAAATCAATAATTTTTATAAATAAAATGAAAATACCTTTTAACTATTTGCCTCAACAATTTGCAAACTTAAAACCTTATTTTGTTCAGTGGAAAAAATTGGTGAAGACTACAGAATTTACTTTAGGACCATTCGTTAATGAATTTGAAAAAACTTTTGCAAAATACATTGGAGTAAAATATTGTATCTCTACTAATAACGGTACTGACGCACTTATTCTTTGTTTAAAATCGCTTAATATTGGTAAAGGAGACGAGGTTATAACTGTTTGTAACAGTTTTTACGCAACTGTGGGAGCTATTGTAGCTTGTGGGGCCACTCCAGTTTTAGTTGACTGTGATGAAAGATATCAAATCAATATCAAAAAAATTGAAAAAAAAATCTCAAAAAAAACAAAAGCCATTCTTCCAGTACATTGGGGAGGAGCTTCGCCTGATATGAGTCAAATTATGGCATTATCAAAAAAATACAAAATTAAAATTATTGAGGACGCATGTATGGGCATTGGAGCTAAAATCAATGGTAAGTCTCCCGGAAGTTTTGGAATAGTCAGTGCTTTTAGTATGCATCCTTTAAAATCTTTAAATGTTATGGGTGATGGAGGAATGGTAGTAACTAATAACAAAAAAATTTCTACATGGTTAAGAAAATATCGTAACCATGGAATGATTAATAGAGACGAAATTGAATTTTGGGGTGTAAATAATAGATTACAACCTTTACAAGCTATCGTGGCTAATAAAGAATTGAGCAAGATTGAAAAAGTTATTGAAAAAAGAAACAATAATGCAAGATTGATGGATAAACTTTTGAGACAACTTTCTCCTAATGTGATTATACCAAAAAGACCAAAAGGGTATTTAGAAACTTTTGCTTTATATATGTGTCTAGTTAATAAAAGAGACTCATTAATAAGATATTTGAGGAAAAAAAAAATTGAGACCAAAATACATTATCCAATTCCATTAAATAGACAAAAGGCAGCAAAAAAATTAAAACTTAATCAAAAAGATTTTAATGTTGCCAATTATCAATCAAAAAAACTAATAACTCTTCCAATACATCAATATTTAAATAGGGAAAATATAATTTTCATTGCTAAGGAAATAAAAAATTTTTATAAAAATAGATAAAATGAAAAAAAAAGATATTTTATACGATAATAGAGTTGTCAAAAAGCCTTGGGGATATGAGTACGTTGTTTATAGAGACAAAAATAATCTTTCAGTAACTTTACTTAATATAAAACATAATCATACCACTTCATTACATTGCCACCCGAAAAAAAAGAGTGGTTTTATTTTGTTAAAAGGTAAAGCTTTGTTTCAACTCGGCTTATGGAAAAAAAGGTCTGAGGTTCACTCATCGCCTTCAAAAAGAATGATAGCTAGAGGTTTATTTCACTCTATAAAATCCTTGTCAAAAGGAGGGCTTTTGGCACTCGAATTTGAAAATCCAGTTGACAAACTGGACTTAGTTAGATTCAAGGATGCCTATGGAAGAAGAAGTAAATCTTACGAGGGAAGAGAGTTTACAAAATTAATTAGCTCTGATTTTATAAAATTGAAAAAACCAAAAATTGGAAAAAAACAAGAATATAAATTTAACAATGTAAATTTATCCTTAGAAGTTCATAAAAATTTTAACAATATTTTAAAAAATAAAAAAGATACAATTTTTGCCATATTAGGTGGATCTGTTTCAGATAAAAAGGGAAAAAATGTATTGTCTTATGGAGATATAGTAAGGACAGTTGACTTTAAAGTCCTATCAAAAGTTTTTAAAATCAAAAAGAATTTAAGTGTTGCAAGAGTTTATAAATCCGCATAAAGCCTAAAATATGATTAGATTAGCAGATTTCGTTGTAAAATTTTTAGCAAATAAAGGAATTAAAACTGTTTTCACTGTTAGTGGAGGTGGTTCCATTTTTTTATGTGATGCACTATACAAATCAAAAAAAATTAATTACATTTCTCACCATCATGAACAGGCTGCATCTTTTGCAGCTGAAAGTTACGCTAGGACTAATAAAAAAATTGGCTGTTGTTTTGTAACAACTGGCCCTGGTGGAACTAATTCGATCACTGGTGTAAGTTCTGCCTGGATTGACTCTGTTCCAGTCATTTTTATTTCAGGGCAAGTATTTTTAAATCAAACAATAAAAAAAACAAAAAAAAGGCAAATCGGAGTTCAGGAGATTAATATAATCGATCTAGTCGCACCAATTACAAAATACTCAAAAATGATTTCAAACCCCAATATGATTGGATATGAATTAGAAAAGGCTTATACCTTAAGTAAAGATGGAAGACCTGGTCCAGTGTTTATCGATATTCCTGCAGATATTCAAAATGCAATGATTGATGAAAAAAAAATACTTAAAAAAAAATTTGTAATAAAAAAAAAAGCAACAGATGTTAATAAAAAAATCAATACTTTAGTAAAATTACTTAAAAAATCGAAAAGACCGTTAATCCATCTTGGTCATGGCGTAAGACTGGCAGGAGCGAGCAAAGTTGTAAAACGTTTTTTTAATAAATATAAAATACCTTTTATTTTAACGTGGAATGCTGATGATATTATTTCACACAAGCACAGAATGTATTCTGGAAGAGCAGGTGCATTTGGTGAGCGTGGATCAAATTTTATTGTTCAAAATTGTGATTTTTATTTATCTATTGGAACCAGGCTTCCTTACATGGTGACAGGTTATAATGCTCAAAATTTTGCTTCAAGAGCAAAATTTAAAGCTATGGTTGATATCGATGATAATGAACTAAATAAAAAAGATCTAAAATTGAATATGAAAATACAATGTGATGCGAAATATTTATTGGAAATTCTACATAAAAAAATTAAAAAGTATAATTCTGACAATAGCTGGATTAAATATTGTAAGAATATAAGAAATAAATATCCAGTTTTAATAAATAAAATGAAAAATGAAAAAAGATACGTTAATTCTTATTTTTTTGTTAAAACTTTGTCAAACCTAATTAAACAAGGAGAGTCTATAATTACAGATATGGGTTTTTCTTTCACAACCTCTCATCAAGCAATGGACATTAAAGAGAACCAAAATTTTATCACTAATTCCGGACATGCTCCAATGGGATGGGGCTTACCTGCCGCCATAGGATCTTATTTTTCATTAAAAAGAAAAAATAGTAAAGTAATCTGTTTAACTGGTGAAGGAGGTTTTCAGATGAATATTCAAGAATTAGCAACCATTATGCATCATAAAATACCGATGAAGATTTTTATATTCAACAATGGTGGGTACTTAACGATAAAACAGACACAGATTTTAGGATTTAAAGGAAGAATTATGGGTGCAGACAAAAAAAGTGGATTATCTTTTCCAAGCTACGCAGAACTGTCCAAAGCTCACAAAATAAAATATCAAAAAATATCTAGTCATAAAAATTTGAAAAATAAAATTTCAAAAGTTCTTAAAACTAAAGGACCAATTATTTGTGAGTTAATTATGAATCCTGATGAGGAGCAAATTCCGAAAGCTATTAACAGAAGAAATTCTAAGGGCAAAAGTGTTCCTACGGAGTTTGAAGACATGTACCCTTTCTTGCCAAGAGAAGAATTAAATAGTAATTATCTAGATTAATGAAAAAAGGAATTATAATTTCAGGTAGTTTAGCGCAGGATCATGAGTTTATCTATCCTTACTACCGTTTATTAGAAGAGGGGGTAAAAGTTGATGTTTGTCTTCCTGATGGCAAACCAGTAAAAGGATTCTTAGGGACTACTCTTCCTCCAAATAAAGACCAAACAATCAAAAAAATAGAAGACGTAAAAGAGAATGAATACGATGTTTTAGTTTTACCTGGTGGGGTAAAGGCAATGGAAAAAATTAGACAAGATGAAAGAATTATAAAATTTATAAAAAATTTTAATGACCAAAAAAAAACTATTGCTTGCATTTGTAGCGGAGCTCAACTTTTGATTTCTGCTAAGGTTGTAAAAAATAGAAAAATTGCTGGCTATTACAGCATGAAAGACGATTTAATTAATGCAGGAGCAATTTACACAGATTTACCTGCAGTTATTGATGCAAACATTGTGACAACAGCTCACTACAAGGACATGGGACCTTGGATGAAAGAGGTTATTAATAGAATTAAAAAATAATGAGAGAATTTGATCTTTTACAGGATTATCCTAAACTAAAAAGTCCTAGATTGGTTGGAGAAAACTTAAGAACGATTGAGCACAGAATAATTGCATCTAAAAGAGATAAGAATTTTTTTGATGGTGATAGAAATTACGGTTATGGGGGCTTTAAATACGATGGAAGGTGGAAGAATATAGCAAAAAGAATTATTAAAGAGTACAATTTAAACAATAAATCTAAATTTTTACAAATTGGAAGTGAAAAAGGGTTTTTATTAAACGATATGAGAGACCTTTTACCAGAAATTGAAATTACAGGAATAGAAACATCTAAATATGCAGTTGAGAACTCTATGAAGACAATTAAAGAAAATGTTAATTTTTGCGAAAATTATAAAAAATTAAATTTTCCTGACCAATATTTTGATTTTTGTATTGCCCTTGGAGTTGTTTATACACAAACTTTATCAGATGCAATTTTACTACTTAAGGAAATATCAAGAGTTTCAAAAAAAAATTTTATAACTTTAGCCTCTCATGAAAATGAGGAGGATTATTGGCTTTTTAAACAATGGACTTTACTCGGTTCTATTATATTAAAGAAAGAAGAGTGGAAAAAAGTGATGTCTTACTCAAATTATGATGGAGACTATGCTTTTACTAACAGTGAAAAAGTAAACTTACAAAAAAAGATAAACTAAATGTCAAATTTTACTTTGATTTGGGAAAAATTTCTTAAAGAGAGAAAAATGCCCCAGTATTATACTGGTATTGAAAAGATAGAATACGAGGAATTTAAAAATTTAAGATTTAAATTTGATCAAAAAAAAGCTGAAGACCTTATAAACAAAATACTTAGCGGCAAACTACTTCTAGTAAAAAGTGCTTTTAATAAAGATTTTGTAAAATTTATAAAATCAAAGATTTTAGAATTTTGGAAGAATAATCCTAATACATTTTTTGAGATGAAAGAAGGATGTCCAGATTATCATAGAATTATTACCCCTGAGATAGCCAAAAATTATTCTGTTGGAGCTGTAAGGCATACAACATATTTTTTTCCTTGGAATAGCGACCCATGTGGTTTTAATAATCAAATTTATGAGAGGTGGAGATTATCGAAATTTGTTGCAGGATTAAAAGAGGATGAGTATGAAAAAAATACTCCAAAAGATGGAAGCGTTGATAGAATACAAATAGTCTGTTACCCACCAAAATATGGCGGCGTAGAAACTCACACAGATACATCAAGCAATTGTAATTTAGCAATATCTTGTTACTTGAGCTCAAAAAAAAACAAAGATTTTAAAACTGGAGGATTTTATTGTCTTGATAAAAATAAAGTTAAAATTGATATTGAAAATTTTATAGACGAAGGTGACATCTCATTATTTTGTCCTACAATCGAGCATGGCGTGGACTCAATTGATTATAATTCAGAAAACAATAACTATGATTGGAATTCAGGAGTTGGTAGATGGTGGATGGGATTATTTACCAATGACTCCAATGAAAAAAAACATAGAAAAACTAGTAGCTCTCTAGAAAAATTTCACTCAGAAAAAATTTAAATTTAATGAAAATCTTAATTGCTGGCGGCAGCGGTCAAGTTGGTAAAGATTTGTCACTTTATCTCTCAAAAGACTTTACAGTTTGTAGCTCTTTTAGAGGAAACAAACCTAAAATTAAAAACATATTATGGAAAAAAATTAACTTTAAAAAACAAATTTTAACTAAATTCAAACCAAAAATTTTGATAAATTGTTTAGCAACACACCCATATTCTAAAAGAAAAACTTTTAATGATTATATCGAGTCTAATATTTCTTCAATCATAAATATGATTGAATTTGCAAAAAAAAATAAAGTAAAAAATATAATTAACGTATCGACAATAAGTGTTTATGAAAACACTGAAGAAAAAATTAGTGAAAAAGCAAATTATAACCCAGACCCAAATAACTTGCTTGCTGTTACTAAATCAATAGGTGAAATAATTTTAAAAAATTCAGACATTAATTTTATTAATTTAAGACTACCCGGCATCATATGTTCAGAAAAAAAAACAATAAACAGACCATGGATTAAAAATATTTCCCATAAATTAAAAAATAATAAAAAGATTGAAATATATAACCCTGATAATTTATTTAATAGTATTATTGATACTAAAGAATTAGCTAATCTTATTAAAACATTATGCTTTAAAAAAGTTAGTGGATGTTTTAACTTCAGCGCCACAAAGCCAATAAAAATTAAAACTTTAATAAGTTTTCTTAAATTTAATTTTAGATCAAGATCTCATATTAAAATTAAAAGAGATACAATCAAACGCTCTTCAACAATTTCAATAAATAAGTTATTAAAAACGGTAAAATTTTATCCCGCTTCAGTTAAAAAAATTTTAAAAGATAACTTTCAAAATCTTTAATATTGTTATGTCCAATAACCTTCTTTTATTGCATGTTGACTCAATGACGCAAAAAGATCTTAAGTTTATGCTTAATCATGCTGATTATTTTCCAGGTATAAATAAATTAAACAATAATGCTTTAATAATCGAAAAAATGTTTGGCACTGGACCCACTACTGAAATGGTTGTGCCTGCCATGTTTTCTGGTGAACTACCCTTATCAAATGGTGGTTATGAAAATGGATTAGAAAACAGAGAAGTAAATTTAATATCCGAATTGAAAAAAAGAAAATATAAAATTCAATTTGTAAGTGGAGCTTATAACTATTCAAGTTTATACCATTTTTACAGTAATAAAACAGAAACTATTCATACTTGGAGTATTGATTTACTTTGGAAATCTTTTCAAAAAAATTATCTTCCAAATATTTATAATTTAAATTTAGAAGATCAGAATAATTTAAACTATGCAAAGAGTGTATTGCTTAGACATTTCGAGTATCTAAAAAAATATGTTTTAAAAGATAATCACTTTTACACAATTAATGTTTTATCAATTAAAGGAAAAAAAAGGAAACTTATCATAGATAAAATTAGTGATCACATAACACTGATTAAAGAGGATGTTTTTAAGTATATTAAGTCAAACAAAGAAAAAATTTTACAAGTTTCATTTAGTGAATTTTTTTATAAAAAATCTATAAATGAGTATTTAGTTGAACTATTCAACCGTATGGTTTGGTCAGGTAAAAAAAATGAATTCCCCTTTATGAAACTGCCCATTAAGGATTGTCATATTGAGACACCATCTAAGCAGTCTTCGAATAAAAGGATTTTTAAAATAATAAATGAAATAATTAAAGAAAAATCAAAAGAGAATATGGCTGTTATTTCATCATTTTATGACGTCCATAACAGAAATTTTTCATCGAACTACTTACTAAAATTCTGGAGGACTAGAGATAAAATTTTTGAAGAAAAATTTAAAGATTTTTTTGAAGATAAAAGAAGGTTATTCTGTTTAAAATATTTTGACGAACAGCTCTATAATTTTTTAGAAAATAACCAAAATTTACTCCAGGACTACACTATTGTCATTACAAGCGATCACGGTTCGGTATTTTATAACGGCGAGTCACCACTTAATTCCACTTCTTTAACCGGGAGTTTTCATGATGAATACTTAAGTATACCTTTTATAGTTTTTAATAAAAAATTAAAGTTCAAAAAATTAAACTTTCTTTCATCAAGTATAGATATTTTTCCAATTATATCTAAAATTATGGAAATCAATTATGAAAGTCAAAGAGTAAAAGGGTCAAGCAAAGTTTTAAATGGAAAAAAAAATAAGTTTATAATTTCAGAACATACTCACCGTGGAGCTTGTAGTTTAAACCTGAAAGATAAAATCGTTTATATAGGAATTAGAACTGAGAACTTTAAATATATAAAAAAATTTAAAAATCATCCTAAAGATCCTATAAAGAACATTAATGAAATTTTAATTGATCTAAATAATGATAGACAAGAAAAAAATAACTTAATTCATGACAAAAAATATTTTGAAACTCTAAATTTTTTTAGAAAAATTTATAATCTTAGAATTAAAGAACTTGGATTTTAATTATAAAATATAAATTATGCTCAAGTTTCTAAAAAAAAATTTACATAAAATTCTTTTGATTTTATTTACGGTCTTTTTTCCCTTTTTAATATTATTAAAAAAGAAAAATTTCACTTTTGTAGAGATTTATACCGAAAGGATTGGGCATTTAGCTTTATCAATTGAACCTCTCATCAAAGATATAAAAGAAAAAAATAATAATGGTGAAAAAAAAAAATATTTAATTTTTTATAATTCAAGGATTAATAATGAATTTTTATTTAAAATTTCTAGAAGGGAACTCCAAAAATTGGCTAACGTGCAGATCTTAAAAGGGTATTTTTTCTGGAAATATATAAATTTAAGTTATGAGTTTTTTACAAAAAAAGATGATTTACGAATTAAAACTGGAGGAAGAAAAAATTATCACATTTTTTTAAAGCCTAGTAAAATAATAAGCTTAACAAATCAAGAAATAGCTCACGGCAACAAAATAATTGAAAAATTTGGTATGAGATCAGACTCGAAATGGATTTGTATCCATAACAGAGACAGTTCTTATCTAAAGACCGTATATCCTAATCAAGATTGGAGTTATCAAGATTTCAGAGATTTTTCAGTTGATGATTTAAAACCTGCGGCAGAATATTTTGCACAAAAAGGATATTTTGTTCTTAGAATAGGTAAGCATACTAAAGAACCATTAAAAAGTGAGAACCCTAAAATAATTGATTATTCTAATAGCAATTATCGCTCAGATTTTATGGATATTTTATTACTTTCAAAATGCAATTTCTATTTTGGAAGCCCCTCTGGCATAGTTAATGCGGCTCTATTATTTAGAAAACCACTATTTGTAGTGAATATGGTGCCAATAGAGGCAATATTTTCTTACAAAAGGAGAGAACCTTGTCTTTTTATGAGGTTATTAGATAAAAAAAATAATAAAATATTATCTATAAGAGAAATGATAGATAAGGACATAACACATTTTTTTAGAACCTCAGATTACTTAAAAAATCAAATTAAGCCAATTAATAATAGCAAAGAAGAAATACTTGAATTTGCCGAAGAAGCAGAAAAAAGAATTAATAATAATTGGGAAAAAAAAGATGACAAAGATTTTAAAAATTTATCTGAGCAATTTAGTAATGAAATAAAAAAAAATAGTATTATCCAAGAAATGTTTTACGATAACTTAATAGGTTATGAATTTTTGAAAAAAACTAAACTTACTTAAATGAAAAAAAAAATTAATATAATTTCACCTATATTCAATGAAGAGCATAATATCAATAAATTTTATCAAAAATTAAAAATCGTTTCAGATAAGATTCAAGATAAATATGAAATAACTTTAATTTTAGTTGATGATGGAAGTAAAGATAATTCAGCAGAAATTATTAGAAAATTGGTAAATGAAGAGAAAAATATTAAAAGTTTGTTTTTCACGAAAAATTTTGGACATCAAGCAGCTATTTTTGCTGGATTGAGAGAATTTGATGCTGATTATTACGCCGTTTTAGATGCTGACCTACAACATAATCCTGAACTAATTGAACTAATGATCCAAAACTTAGAGAGTAATAAATGCGAAATTATTCAAATGAAAAAGCAAAATGTGAATTATGAGGGACTAATACAAAGATATATTTCGAGACTCTTTTATTATGTTTTTTCAAAACTTACAAATATACACCTTGAACCAGGTTCTTCTGATTTTTTTTTAATAACAAATAAAGTCAGAGACCAACTGATCAAAAGTAAATTATCAAATAACTTTATTAGAGGATTTTTACATTGGACTGGCTTTAAAAAAATTTCAATAAGTTTTACTCCTGAAAAAAGGTCAGCTGGAAAATCTAATTATGGTTTTTCAAAAAGATTAGAGTTAGGACTTACAGGAATTTATTTTTATACATCTAAATTATTTATTTTTATCTTAATTTTCTCATTACTTACTATGCTTGTAGCTTTAATATTTGCAATCTACATAGTTTTTAAATTTTCAACCGGAGATTTAGATCAAAATGCAGGATTTTCAACAATTACTATATTAATATTATTTTTTGGGTCATTGTCTCTATTTTTAAATTCAATACTTCTATTTATTATAAATAAAATTTTTGAATATTCAGGAAACAAACCTTTATATCTAAAAAAAAAAGATCATGAACAATAAAGTAGATTTTGATGAATTTACAGAAGTTTACTTAGAGAAAACTCAAGCTCAAACTAGTTTTTTTAATAAAAGCAGAGATTATTTCGACGTATATAAAATAAAACTTTTTAAAGAAATTATTGGGTCCTCTAAAAATATGAAAATACTTGATTTTGGATGTGGTATAGGATTGTGTTTAGGACATTTAGTTGAAAATTTCCGTAATTCAAAAATATTTGCAACTGATATTTCAAAAAAAAGTTTGGATGCTGCAAAAGAAAAGCATTCAGATGTAAATTTTTTATCAATTGATGAAATCAAAAATTATAAATTTGATTTAATATTTATGGCAGGGGTTTTACATCATGTTGAGTTAAAAGATAGAAACTCATTAATTTCAGATTTGAATAATATTTTAAACATACATGGCAAAATATTTATAACTGAACATAATCCATTCAACCCAATAACAAGAAGAATTGTTTCAAATTGCGAATATGATAAGGACGCAATTCTATTGAAAAAAAAAAATTTAATAAAACTATTGAAAAACAATAATTTTTCAGATGTAGACTCTGGGTACTATCTTTTTTTCCCAGAACTTTTAAAATTTTTTAGATTTTTTGAAAAGTATTTGAGATGGCTTCCTCTAGGTGGTCAATACTTTGTTTCAGCTAAAAAAATTTAAGTTAATCAAATTATTTTCCTAAAAGTCATGCAAGATAAAGCCCTATACACCTTTTTCTTAATTTGTTTATTTGGTATTGCTCTTATTCCTGGGTCAATAATACTTGGTGAGTGGGAGAGTTTATACTTTTTTCATAATTTTGCTCCATTACAATTTAATTTGGATTTTAATATTTCGCCAAGAGCCAACGTTGGAAACCCTGGATATTCAGTCGTTGAAGTATCCAGGACCTTAATTGAATTTTTCGGTTTAAATTTAAGTCTAGATAACTTCAGATTAACATCAAAGTTTTTTTCAATTTTGACAATTTATATATTCTTTTTAATATCAAAACGATTATTTAATTCAAAAGTAGCAACTCTTATTTCTTTAATATTATTAACAAACCCAGTTTTCTATCTTTATATGAATACTTCTACCATTGTTATGGCAAGCGCATTCGGCTTTATCTTATTAATAGAAAGACTCCAAAAAATAGAAATGGATTATAAAAACTTATTTAATTGGATTACTCTATCTATTCCAATTATTTTGATTTCATTGAATTATGGATTAATAAGAGTTTACTCTTTTACATTACTTATTTTATGGATAATAAATTTTTTGGTTAATAAACGGTATTTAATCCCAAATTCAATTAGTTTTAAAGTTTTTTTGAAAAATCTTTTTTTATCATTATTAATCAGCATTATTTTTTTAGGATTATTTAACTTAAATAATTTGATATCGATTCTGCAACCAACTTTTTTAATACCTAAAAGTTCTGAAACATTTATCCTAAGTAATTTATTTTATAAGGATCAAACATTAAGTCTTTATGAATCTTTATCAATAAATTTAAAGATTATTTTTGAAACTTTAACGGGATTTAAAGGAAATTATAATGAACCTACTTTATTTAATATTTTAATTGGTTATCGTTTTCCAATTCTTAATTTCGTTAATTTTATTTTATTTTTGATCGGTTTAATAATTTGTATAGGAAATTTTAAATTCAAAAAAAAATATTTATCAAACTCACATTTGAAAATACTTGTAATTTTTATCATCACTTGTATATTTATTTTATCATCATCAGTTTTTAAAAGCTCATCAGGACTTAGTATTACTATTAGTAATCATAGAATTTTTTTTATGTTATTCCCGATCTATCTTTTAATTGGTTTATTTTTTATGAAATTATTTGATAATAGTAAACATTCGTTTTCTTCTAATTTAATATTTACCATAAGTTTTATTTTTTTGTTATCGCTTAACCTAATTAATATATTTGAAGAAAAAAAGAATTTTGACAACCTATTAACTGAAAATTTACACAATACTATTTTTACTCCTAAAAACGTTTGGGTGAAAAATGAAAAATATATTGGTGCTGGAGAAAAATGGACAAATCATTTTGATCAGCATTTAAATTATCTTAGTTTGGCAAAACAAATTAAACTTTTATCAGAGGGTAAACGGCATAATAATATTATTTTACATGTAGACGATCAAAAATTTCTTTTCAATAATTCAAAACTTCCAAATTTTCATTTTTTAGATGATTACGATTTTAATGTAACTTTTTTAAATTTATACTTGAATGATATGAATGTTAAAACGGGATGGGTACAAGACTTAACACAATCAACCGAGACTAATACAATAGGATTTTCAAATAATACTATTTTTCCAATTAAGTACGACCAAAAACGCCTTAATGCAATTAGTGAAATTAATGAGACAAAAAGATTTGTTTTGAGATATCACAAAAAAATTTCTTATCCGATATTGATCATTGTTCAAAACTCTGACCAAGAAAAATTTATTCATGAATTTTTAACCAAAAAAGAAAAAAAATTTATTACAATAAATTTTTAAAAAATCAACGTGAATTTCGAAAAAATTAAACAACTTCTATCTTATACAAGTAAAAAGTCTTTGATTTTTTTATTCATAGCAATTTTATTGGCTATGGTTATTGAGACATTGAGTATAGGACTTATTATTCCGGCAATTGCCTTTATTACAGACGACGAATTTTACACAAAATACTTTTATATTATAAAGTTTATTGAGGGTTTATTCCCATTTGGTTTAGAAAATAAACAAGCAAAAACAACTTTTATTATACCTGGTCTTATATTTTTATTAATAGTTTATTTTTTTAAAGCAATACTGTTATCATTTATAAATTTATATCAAATTAAATTTACAAAAAAATTAGAGTTAAATATATCAAATCAGTTATTTAGAATATATCTTCATCAGCCATATACATTTCATCTTAATAGAAATTCTTCCATGTTGTTGAGAAATATTGATGAATGCAATACACTAGCGAATTCTATTTTTTCTTTTATAATATTGATTTCAGAAATTTTGGTTCTTGTTGGTTTATCAGCTTTACTACTAATGTTTACATCAACTAGTGCCATCTTCGCAATCATATTTATTTTTTTCTCAATTAGTTTTTTTTATTTTTTGACAAAAGATAATTTATTAAAGTGGGGAAAGGAACGTCATCATTTGATGTATTTAGTAGTAAAACAACTTCAGCAAGGTTTTCAAGGCATTAAAGATATTAAAATTTTAGGAAGGCAGAGCTTTTTTGCAAAAGAATTCAAAAATAATAAAACTGAATATTACTCAAAACTTTATAAAAGTGAATTCATCAAATCTTTACCAAGGTTATGGTTAGAATTTATGATTATTTCAGTACTAATAGGTATCACTTTATTATTGTTAGTTCAAAATTCTAGTTTAAATGAAATCATATTCTCACTCGGAGTTTTTGCGGCAGCAGCTTTTAGAATTTTACCCTCAATTAACAGAATTATTAATTGCTTACAAACTATAAGAAATAACCTTCCAGCTATAAGTAACGTTTATAATGAGATGAGTTTAAAGAAAAATGTCATTGAACAAAGAACTACCAAGAAGTTTAATTTTATTACCGATGAAATTATTGTAAATGATTTAAATTACACATATCCGAATACACAAAAAACATCACTTAATTCAATAAGTTTAAATATTAAAAAGGGTGAAACCACAGGAATAATAGGCCAGAGTGGATCTGGTAAAAGCACATTATTAGATATAGTTTTGGGGTTACTGCCTCTCAAAAACCAAAGTATCAATGTTTTCGGAAATGAGTTAAAGGGAGAACTATGTGCTTCTTGGCAGAAGGAAATTGGATATGTGTCACAAAATATTTATTTGACAGATGACACAATTAAAAAAAATATTGCATTAGGTATTGATGAGAGACAAATCGATCACGAAAAATTAAAAAATTCAATAAAATTATCTCAATTAGATCACTTCATTAAAAATAAAGAACGAGGAGTAGATTCTATGGTAGGAGAAAGAGGAGAAAAAATTTCTGGAGGTGAAAAACAAAGGATAGGTATCGCCAGAGCTCTTTACAATAATCCTACTGTATTAGTTTTTGATGAAGCTACAAGCGCATTAGATCTAGAGACAGAAAAAGAAATTACTAAAACAATTAATAGTTTAAAAGGTAAAAAAACAATTTTAATTGTGTCCCACAGGCCAACAACTGTAGAAATTTGTGACAGAATTTATGAGATGAACCAAGGAAATTTAAGAATAAAAAAATAATGAAAAAAATTAATTTAGCAATCGCTCAGGATATAAAAGAAATTAAATTTATTCAAAAAAGATATAAAAATAGCTTGAAATGGTTACCGCTAAATTTAGAGACTCTTTTATATTTCGATCAAAACAATTTAGACTATGTTAAGATTGGAAGATATATAAGTAATTCATTTCATAAAAAGGGAATATTAGCCTCATTAAAAATTACTTCTATAATTGACAAACATCCTTTTCAGGAAAAAAGCCTACAACACCGATATAAAGGGATTATTAGAAAATTTTTTAATAGTGCTTATTTTTTGATCGAAGCTTTAAAGTGTATAAAAAAAAATTTTTTAGTCAACGAAATAGTTTTATCTGGTTGGAATAACTATAACGATTTATCAATAAAAAATAATTATATTGTATCTTCAATATTTAAAAATTTATTCTTTAATAGGGAAAACTTAAATTTGTTAAGTAAAATTAAAGAAAATAAAAACCAAAAACTGTATAGTTTTCGTTTTCTTTATAAAAACAGTAATAATAAAAAAATCCTCCTTTCTGATCTAAATTATAATTTTATACGAATTATTTTTTCAAATTTTTTAAAGGGTAATAAAATTTATCTTATAGATTTCGATGAAAATAAATCACTTAAAAAAAATTTACTAAAATTAATGGGTGTAAATTTTATTAAATTTGAAAAAAAAATAGAAAAAAAACAAAAAAAAATTAAATTTCAAAAGTTAAATTTTACTTACGACGGTAAAGACTTTTCAAAATTATTGAGTTTGAGAGCAAATCAGATTCAAAACTCTTTGATTAATCTTAATTCAAAAAATCAAGCAATATCAAAACTTTTTTATAATTTTAGGCCCGATTTGATAATATTAAATAACGTAAGAGGTATTAATTATAAAATTTCTGAACTTTCAAAAAAATATAAACTTAAATCAATTCTTCTAAGTCATGGAACTCTGACTAAAGGCAAGAATAAGTTTGAAAAAATTTATCAAAATATTATTTCGGAAGAGCTAATAAATAACAATATCAGGTATCTCGGGCTTCAAACAAAATTAATTCAGTCGAGCCTTAAAACAATTAAGTTCAAGGGAGAAATAATTAAAACAGGCAATATAATTTTTTCTGAAAAAAAATCGGAAAATAAAAAATATTTTTTGTATGCAGTAACTCAAAGAGATTTTGTTAACATGCATTTTTACGGAATTGAGATGTTTTATGAATTCTATAATAACTTAAAAATACTCGATGTTATATCTAAAGATCATAGTTATAAAATAAAAGTAAAACTGCACCCTAATATTAATTACTTAGCTAGAAATTTAAAAACAAAATTTAAAAATATCGAATTTTCAAATGAAAATATCCAAAATTTAATTTCAAAAGCTATAGCAACAATTAGTTTTTCATCAACAGTAATAGATGAATCGTTATGTTCACATACCCCAGTGATTTTGTATGATCCTCAGTCACGTTATAATCATAACTTTTTAAAAAATAATGATACTGTTAATTATGCTAATAATAAAAATATATTAATTAAATTAATGAAAAAAATGATTAATAGCAAAAATTTGAATTTTAACAATTATATATACAATGGAAATTCTAAAAAAAACATTCAAAACAATTTATTAAACTTGATTTACTAAATTACTAAAATTATTTTAATGTATTTGATAAAGCTTTTAAAAAAAGAGTATTAAAAAAAGAGTTAATAGTATAAGAACTTAATATGTTTAATAATAAAAGTATTTTAGTCACCGGTGGCACAGGGTCTTTTGGTTATCAGTTTGTCGAAACTATTCTTAAAAAATATAAGCCTAAAAAATTGATAATTTTTTCAAGAGATGAATTTAAACAGCACGAGATGAAAAAAAAATTTCCTGAAGAAAAATACAAATTTATAAGATACTTTATAGGCGATGTTAGAGATTATAATAGGCTTGAGTATGCACTGAAAGGTGTTGATTATGCGGTTCATGCCGCTGCATTAAAACAGGTCGACGTAGCTGAATATAATCCTATGGAAGTGATAAAAACTAATATTCTTGGCTCACAAAATTTCATGGAAGCATGCGTCAAAAATGAAGTTACAAAAGTAATAGCATTATCAACTGATAAAGCTGCTAATCCAATTAGTTTGTATGGTGCAACTAAACTTTGTTCAGACAAACTTTTTATTGCAGGAAATAATATTGCAGGAAAGATTAAAACAAGGTTTGCTGTTGTTAGATATGGGAATATACTTAAATCTAGGGGGTCAGTCGTAACAATTTTTAGCGAATTAATAAAAAATAAGTCAAAATTTTTACCGGTTACAGATAAGCGAATGACAAGATATTGGCTATCTATTGAAGAAGGAGTTGAATTTGTAATTAAAAGTTTTCAAAGAATGTTAGGAGGTGAAATATTTATACCAAAAATTCCTTCAGTGAGAATAACAGATTTATGTAAGGCAATGGCACCAAAATTACCAATAAAAATTATTGGGCTAAGACCTGGTGAAAAAATTCATGAAATACTTTGTCCTATGGATAGCGCTCCGCATACCTTGTCTTTTGCAGATCACTATGTAATTAAACCAGATATAATTTTTTTTGATAGGAAAGAGAATTTTAATTTAAATAATCTAGGTGAAAAAGGAAAATCAGTTGACATAGATTTTGATTACAATTCCGGTAATAATCCAGATTTCTTATCAATCAAAGATATAATTAAGACCTTATAACTTTTTACAATACACAAAATGAAAGAAAAATTTCTTAAAATTGGAAAAAGAAAAATTGGAGAAAACTATCCAACTTTTTTTATTGCTGACATTGCAGCTAATCATGACGGTAATTTAGAAAAAGCACTAGAATTGATAAATTTAGCTGCTAAAGCAGGAGCTGATGCTGTAAAATTCCAACATTTTAAAGCAGAAACAATAGTAAGCGACTTAGGTTTTAAAAAATTGGGTAGGCAAAAATCTCACCAAAAAAATTGGAAAAAGTCAGTTTTTCAAGTTTATGAGGATGCATCTATAAATTTAAATTGGACCAAAAAGTTAAAAAAAGAAAGTGAAAAGGCAGGAGTAATTTTTTTTACAAGTCCTTACAGTATGGATTTGGTAGACTATGTAGATAAATTTATTCCAGCTTATAAAATTGGATCAGGAGATATTACTTATTTAGATATAATCAAAAAAATTGCGAGTAAAAAAAAACCATATATTCTGGCTACTGGAGCTTCATCAATTGTAGATGTAACTAGAGCTGTAAAAACAGGACTTAAAATAAATAAAGACATGGCCTTACTACAATGCAATACCAACTACACCGCTAGTCTCGAAAACTTTAAATACATAAATCTAAAAGTTTTAGAACAGTATAAAAATAAATTTCCCAACTTAATATTAGGTTTAAGCGATCATACACCTGGACACGCAACTGTTTTAGGATCTGTAGCTTTGGGAGGTAGGATAGTAGAAAAACATTTTACTGACGATAATAATAGAGACGGCCCAGACCACTTATTTTCCATGAACCCTGAGACATGGAAAGAAATGGTTGATCGAACAAGAGAACTTGAGGAAAGTTTAGGAAAAAAAATTAAGAAAGTTGAAAAAAATGAGACCGAGACAGTAATTCTTCAAAGAAGAGCTGTTAGAGCGAAGTCTATAATTAAAAAAAATGAAAAATTTAGTCTAAAAAATCTAATATGTTTAAGACCATCACCTAAAAATGCTGTTCAGCCCTACGAATTAAAAAAATTGTTAAATAAAAGGGCAAAAAAATTAATTAATGCTGGTGATATAATTAAATGGGAAAATACAAAGTAGCTTTCATAATACCTGCCTACAATGAAAGCTTAACAATTCAAAAAGTAATCAAAAGTATTAATAAATTTGGCAAAGCAATTGTAATCGATGATGCAAGCACTGATAGCACTGGTACAATTGCAAAAAAATCAGGAGCGCTAGTTATTAAAAATAAAATAAATATGGAATATGATTTTTGTATAGGCAAAGGAATTTCTTACGCAGTCAAAAACAAATTTGATTTCGCAATAACCTTTGATGCTGATGGGCAACATTTAGCTACAGATATACCAAAAATAATTACAACACTTAAAGATGGATATGATTTAGTTTTGGGAATAAGAAATAAAGTTTCAAGGGTTACAGAGAAGCTATCAATTAAAATTTTAGATTTTTTTTTTAAAATCAAAGATCCGTATTGTGGGCTCAAAGGATATAGATTATCAAAAATTAAAAAGAAAAATTTAATTACTTATAAATCAACTGGCACAGAAATTGCTTTTTATATGATAAATAAAGGTTGTAGATATAAAAATTTAAAAGTTTCCACCTTATCTAGAAAAGATAATTCGAGATTTGGGAACAAAATATCTGCTAATTATAAAATCTTGAAGTCAACAATTCTTACTATTCAAAATTTTGTTTTAAAAAGAAACTATGAAAATAATTAAAGTCTCAAAGTCATCAAAAAAAAATTTTTACTCTATTGATGATGTTTGTATTGGTGATACACATCAATTCAAAATTAAAATAAGCAAAATCGCTCATAATAATTTTAAAAAGTTTACTGGAGACAAAAGCCCCATTCATACGAAAATAAGATTTTGTAAAAAAAACGGATATAAAAAAAATATAGGTTATGCCTTCTTATTAACAAATATTTTATCAAATATTTTCGGAATGCATTTTCCAGGAGGGACAGAGTTATGCTTAAAACAGGTGTGCAACTTTAAAAAACCTTTTTATGTAAATGATACACTAAATATTTTATTGAGGGTTATTCAAAAAAATATTAATGCAAAATTGATTACTGTTTCAATCATTATTAAAAATCAAAAAAAAAAATATTATATTTGAGGGCGAAACTATCTTTCAATTAATTTTAAATGAATAATAGCAATTTAAAATCACTAAAAATTTTTTTTGCTAAAAAATTGAGAAGATATATAAAAAAAGATGATTGTATTTATTTAGAGTCAGATCTAACGAATTTTAAAAATATTTTTAATAAAATTTCCAATAAGAAACAATTTGTAGAATTTTTCTTTGAAATTTTGCAAAGTCTATTAGGAAAAAATGGAACATTAATTTGTCCCTCATTTTCTTATAGTTGGGGCAAAAGTAGTAAGGAAAAAATATTTGATATAAATAAAACTCCAGGAAAAACTGGAATATTTTCAGAGTTTTTGAGACTAAAAAAAAAGACAATACGAACACCAGATCCCATGTTTTCTTTTATTATTTTTGGCAAGAAAAAAAATTTTTTCTCTAATACGGGAAACGACTCTTTTGGAAGAAAATCTGTTTTTGAAAAAATGCATCAATCAAATACTAAACTCATATCTTTTGGTTTAAATAAATTTGATCCAACTTTTGTTCACTATGTTGAGCAATTTTTTGATGAAAATATCAAAAAAATTAATTACAGAAAAAAATTCAAATTTAAGGGAATTTTTAAAAAAAAAAGAAATAAAACAAAAAAAATCCATTTTTCTTTCATGAGACCGCTTAATTCAAAAAGAATTTATTCTGAAAAAAAAATTAAATATCAGCTTAAAAAAAAAAAATTAATTAAAAGTATAGTTATTCACCAAGGGCTAATCCAAATTACTTCTTGCCAATCATTTTTTGAGGAAGGCATTAAAGGCATGACTAAAGATATTAATTTTTTTAATAAAAAAATAAATTAGTAATGAGATTTAACAATTTAGGAGAAAAATTCAGTTATATTGCTCACAAGTTTGGAAAAAATAATTCTATAATTATCGGAAATAAAAAATATTCTTTCTCATACCTTGATAAAAAATCAAATATATTTGCTAATTGGCTTATGCAAAATAATTTTGAGGTCGGAGATAGAATCTGCCTTTCTTCAAAAAAAGAAATTGAAATTTACATTTCAATTATTGGATGTATTAAATCTGGTGTAATTTATACTATATTGGACAGAAAATTACCTAAAGTAAGGATCAAAAAAATAATAGACAAAGTAAATCCAAAAATAATAATCGCCGATGAGATATTATCGAATAGTTTAGAAAAAAAAGCTCGAAAGAATAGTATTAGCCTTAAAAGACTAACTAAAATACTGATCAGTAAAAGAAATCAAAATTCTAATTTCAATAAACCAAATGTTATTAGCTCCAGTATTGCCTATCTAATGTTTACTTCTGGTTCAACCGGTGAACCAAAAGGTGTACTTATTTCCCATGGCCAAGTTTTAAATTTTTCAAATTGGTGTATGAAAGAATATAACATTGATAATACTAAAATAACATCAAATCTAAATTCTTTATTTTTTGATAATTCAATATTTGATATTTTTGGTTGTTTATTTAATGGTGCTTGCGTAATTCCTTTCAGCAGAAGTGAAATTATAGATGCAAAAAATCTTATAAAGAAAGTGAAAGAAAAAAAAATAAATATTTGGTTTTCAGTTCCTTCTCTATTAATTTATTTGATGAATTTTTGTAGCTCAAAAGATTTAAAATTTAAACATTTAAAAAAAATAATATTCGGGGGAGAAGGTTTTCCAAAAGGTAGCTTGAAAAAATTATTCTATGCAGTTGGAAAAAAAATAAAACTTTATAATGTTTATGGCCCAACGGAATGCACATGTATTTGTTCTTCTTATCAAATAAATAATAATGATTTTTCTAAAAATGAAATAAGAAGGTTTGCCCCATTAGGAAAAAACCTTTCAGAGAATTTTAAATACCTAATTTTAGATAAGAACAAAAAGATCGTAAAAAATAATACTATTGGCGAGTTATATATTGGTGGAGATAATGTTGGTAAAGGTTATTACAAATTTGCAGAGGAAACAAATCAAAAATTTGTACAAAATCCATTACATAATGATTATTTAGATATTTTTTATAAATCTGGTGATTTGGTTTATAAAGATAAAAAAAATAGTTTAATATATTTTGCTTCAAGAAATGACAATCAAATTAAGTTTCAAGGATATAGAATTGAGCTAGATGAAATCGAAAACTTTATTAGTTCAATTAAAAAGGTTAAAGAAAATGCAGTTACCTATGGAAAAAAAAATAGTAATGATGAAATTACATGTTGGATTGTACATAATTCAAATTTAAATGATATTAAATTAAGTTTAAGTAAAAAAATTCCTGCTTATATGATGCCACACAAATACATTGAGATAGAAAAAAACTTGCCAAAAAACACTAATGGAAAAGTGAATAGGAATATTTTAAAAAAAAATTATTATGATTGAAAACAAAGTTAAAATTGAATTAAAGAAAATTTTACCTAGATCAAAATTTAATCAAAAAAAAAAACTTATTTCAGAAGGAATTTTAGACTCATTTAATATATTAATTTTGATAACAAATTTAGAAAGGATTTTTAAGATAAAAATTAATTTAAAGAAACTAAATATTAAAAATTTTGAGACAGTACAAAGCATTTCTAAACTAGTTAAAAAAATAAAAAAAAATGATAGGTAAAAAAATTCATAATTTAGCTAAAGAACTCTGGCCTATAAATAGAAGTATTACTGGTGCTGGAGTCGTCCAAACTTTAAAAATATTACAAAGAATTGTTCCTGATTTGAAAATTAAATCTTTTAAGTCAGGTAGTAAAGTCTTTGATTGGAAAATACCTCATGAGTGGGAAATTAAAGATGCTTGGGTAAAAAACGCATCTGGTAAAAAAATTATAGATTTTAATAAAAACAACTTGCATATTGTTGGTTACTCATCACCAATCAATAGAGTGTTGAGTTTTCATCAATTAAATAAAAAATTACACTCAATTAAAAAACAACCAAATGCAATACCCTATGTAACCTCTTACTATAAGAAAAATTGGGGTTTTTGTTTAAAACATAATTTGAGAAAAAAATTAAAGAAAGGAAAATATCACGTATTTATTAACTCAAATTTTAAAAAAAATGGTAAACTAACTTACGGTGAAATTTTAATTCCTGGCAAATCAAAGAAAGAGATTTTTTTATCCACCTATATTTGCCATCCATCTATGGCAAATAATGAACTATCAGGGCCATGCGTGACAATTTATTTAGCCAATTGGATTAAGAAATTAAAAAAAAGATTTTACACATATAGAATTGTATTTGTTCCAGAAACAATTGGATCGATTGCTTACTTATCAAAAAATTACAAATCTATGAAAAAAAAGGTACTAGCGGGTTACAACATCTGTTGTATTGGAGATGATAGAAACTACTCTTATTTGCCCTCGCGAAACTCAGAAACTTTATCAGATATAACTGCTAAACATGTGCTTAGATGGAAAATTAAAAAATTTAAATCATATACTTGGCTTGACAGAGGAAGCGATGAGAGACAATATTGTGCCCCAGGTATTGACCTTCCAGTTGCTTCTTTAATGAGAACTAAATATTTAGAGTTTCCTGAATATCATACATCATTAGATAATTTAAAAAATGTTGTAACTCCTAAGGGACTAGAGGGAGGATTTAATATTGTAAAAGAAATACTATCCGTCCTTGAAAAAAATATAATCCCTAAATATACAATCTTATGTGAGCCTCAATTAAGTAAAAGAAATCTTTACAGCAAAATAAGCAAAAAAAATGAGGTAACAAAAGACATCTATCAAATGCTACATCTTTTATCGCTAAGCGATGGTAAAACTACACTAGTCGAAATTGCAGATAAATGTTCTAAACCTATATGGTCGTTATTTAAAACAGTTGAAAAATTAAAGAAGCATAAATTAATTAAAATTTCTAAAAGATGAAAAAAAATTATTGGGATCAAATTTATAAAAAAAATAGCCAAATAATAACTTGGCCTTGGTCAGAATTAATAGGCTTGGTAAATAGATTTGCATTAAAAAAAAAGAAAAATAATCTCAAAGTATTTGAGTTCGGATTTGGCAGTGGGCCAAATATACCATTTTTTTTGGGTTTAAATTCTAATTACCATGGGGTTGAATTGAGTGAAAACATTGTTAGTAAGGTCAAAAAGAAATTTCCACAAATAAAGAATAATATTTTTCAGAACGATTTTAGCCAACTTGATTCTTTGGGAGAAAACTTTGACTTGGTATTTGATAGAGGTTCAATCACTCATAATAACTCAAAGCAAATTCAAAAAAGCATTGATTTAGCATTTAAGGCTTTAAAAAATGGAGGTATCTATATAGGAACAGATTGGATGTCGACAAGTCATACTGACTTTAATTCAGGATATTTATCTGATGACAAAAAAACTAAAAATAAATATAAAAAAGGGGGATTCAAAAATGTAGGAAATGTTCATTTTTTTAACAAAAGTGAAATTAAAAAAATATTTAAAAATTGGAAAATAATTTATTTATATAAAAAAGATTTAAATACTATAATACCTAATACTAAGTTTAATTATAGTACATGGTCTATTGTTGCTAAAAAAAATTATTAAAATGACAAAAAAAAACCAAAAGACAATCTTTCGAAAAACAGAAGCTAACAAATGGTACTTAAGAAACTATTCCAAGAAAAAAAACTTTATAGGTAAATCTACTTTATTATTAGCAGATTGGCTTTATCCCCACAGAAAAACTATTAAAAATATATTTGAAGTTGGATGTTCAGACGGTAGAGTTTTAGACTATTTGTCAAGATCTCTTGACGCAAAGGGCTTTGGCATAGATCCTTCAAAAAAGGCAATTTCTGCAGGATCAAAAAAATATAAAAAAAACTCCCTCAAACTAAAATTAGGTACATCAGATAAACTTTTTGTCAAAGATTCATCAATGGATTTAGTTCACTTTGGTTTTTGTTTAGTTTGGGTTGAGAGAAAAGACTATTTTAAATCAATTGCAGAAGCTGATCGTATTTGCAAAACTGGCGGATTTATAAGTATTCTTGATTTTGACTCGACTAATAATCAGAAAGTTAAATACCATCATAAAAAAGGATTATTTAGTTACAAAACCGACAATTCTTCTATGTTTTTGGCGAATAATCATTACTCAATAGTAAACGTTTATTCTTTGACTAATGATAATTTTTACTTTGATACTAATCTTAAAAATCGTGTCAAACTTACTCTGCTTTATAAAGAAAAAGATAGTTATTTAAAATTTTAAATTAATTAAATGATTAATAATTTTATAAGTCTTATTTTAAGACAGTTGCAAAAAAAATGGGTTTTTAAAAAATACGAAAAAAAAAAAATCTTGGTGCTAGATAGATCAATAAAACTAGATTTATTGAGAGGAGAATTCTACCAAATTAAAAAAAATGAGTTAAATTTTCTTTTGATATTTGAGCTTTTATTTAAAAAATTTTCATTTAGCAAAAAAATAAAAGATTTAAGTTTTGTAGAGAGTTATTATTATCTGTTAATTAGTAAAATTAATCCTAAGATATTGATTGGGCACGAATGTGATATCTTACCATTTAAAATTAAATCTTTTTTTCCTGACAAGATACTAATATTATTTCAATTTGCATCTTATAATAATATTTACAAAAAGGCTGCTAAAATTCGTCATTTAAAACACGCGCGACAAAATGATGGAAAAATAAAGGTAGATTATTTTTGTGTCTTCGACGAATGGCATCAAAATTTTTTTGATTACTTTGACACTAAATTTTTAATTACCGGATCTGTAAAGAACAACAGTATCCCTGTGGTTAAATCACCAAAAAAAAATGATATTTTGATTATATCAGAATTCAGAGAAAAAATTAAATCATATCATGGAACAAATAATAACGTTTCAACAATGAGACTAAGCGATGTTTGTATTTCATATATTTCAAAAATAACAAACGAATATTGCAAAAAAAATAAAAAAAAAATCAGCATTGCTTTTGTTTCAAACAGAAATGATAAAAAGTATAAAGGTAAAGACTTTAGAAAAAATGAAATTGAATTTTTTAAAAGAGATATAGAAAATTTAAAAGAGGAAAATAAAGACTCTATAACTCTTGCAGCTGAGTCAGAGATGAGTATTTGTTTGGCTTCAAACCTAGGCCCAGAATTACTATCGCGAGGAGAAAAAGTATTATTCTTAAATATACATCATTTCGTTTTACCTTGGTATTTTTTACCTGATAAATCTGGCCCATTTTGGTATCAAGGTCAAAACGCAGAGATTATAAAAGAGAAAATTGAATTTTTGTTATCATTATCTGAAAGTAAATGGAAAGAGACTTTAGCTAAAAATAAAATTCACATGAAATTTGACTCAGGAAATTCAATATTGAAAAAGAAAATAGAGGATATATTGGATGAGAAAGAATAGCTTTTCCAAGTTTTTAGCTATTGGAACAGCACAAATTGGTTCTAAGTACGGTATCAATAACAAAACTAAAAATTTTACATTAAAAGAAATAAGAAAAATTTTAAATTTTTCAAGAATGAATGGCATTGATACTATAGATACAGCAATTAGTTATGGAAACGCAGAAAAAAAAATCGGGCAAATAAATCCTAAAGGGTTTAAGGTAGTTAGTAAAATATCTTTTAAAGGAAAAAAAAAATTAAATTCTGAACTTATTGAGAGTGAAATTGAGAAATCTGCAAAAAAACTTAAAATAAATTCGCATTACGCTATTCTTTTACATAACGAAAAAGATCTCGTTGGTGACGGTTCAGAGATAATTTATAATTCTTTACAAAAATTAAAAAAAAACGGTTTAATTAAAAATATAGGAGTATCAGTATATAACTGTAAAAACTTAGGTAAAATATTGTCGAGGTTTAAACTAGATATAGTACAATTGCCATATAACATAATAGATCAAAATTTTGAAACTAGTGGTTGGATCAAAAAATTAAAAAAAATGAATATCAAAATTCACGTAAGATCAATATTTTTACAGGGTTTACTTTTAATAAATTATAATAATATTCCTAAGAAGTTCTTAAAATATAAAAAATTATTTAAAAAATTAGATCAAGAGATTACTTCTAACAAAATATCAAGAGTGGAAGCATGTCTAAACTTTGTACTCAATAAAAAAAAATATTTTGATAAAATAGTTGTAGGTTTAGATAATTTTAGTCACCTGAAAGAAATTCTAAGAACTAAACCTGACTTAAGTTTACACGAAAAATTTAAAAAATTTGCATCAAATCAAAAAGAACTAATTAATCCAGCTCTATGGAAAAAATAAAAATTTCAGCTATCGTTCAATGCAGATTGGACTCGATAAGGTTAAAAAGAAAAGCCCTATCTATCATTGAGGGAAAAACTTCAATAATACATTTATTTAACAGATTATCATTTTCAAAAAAATTAGATGAAATAATTTTTGCCATTCCAAGAAATAAAGAAAATGATGAATTGAATAGAATATTAAAAAAAGAAAAATGTAAAATATTTAGAGGGTCAGAAAAGAATGTTCTTGAAAGATATTTCAGAGCGGCAAATAAATTTAAATCAGATATTATAGTAAGAATTACTGGTGATTGTCCTTTAGTTGATAGCCAAATGCTTGATAATCTTTTAAAAAAATTTCAAAATGAAAATCTTGATTATTTGTCCAATAATAATCCACCGACATACCCAGATGGCTTTGATATTGAGATCTTTAATTTTAAAACACTTAAAGAAACTTTTTTAAAAGCTAAAAGTAATTTCGATCAAGAACATGTAACACCATTCATGAAAAGATCGAAAAAAATTAAAAAATATAATCAACAGTTTACATCTGACTACTCCAAATTTAGAGTAACATTGGATGAAGAAGAAGATCTTAATTTAATCAGGAAAATTTTTAAAAATTTTAGAAATAATAAAAAATTTACATTCAAAGATGTAATAAAGTTTTTAATAAATAATCCTCATATAGCTTCAGAAAACCAGAATTTAATACGTAATGAAGGAAGTCTAATTTCTTCAGGTCAAAAACTGTGGAAAAAATCAAAAAAAATTATACCTGGTGGTACAATGCTTTTTTCTAAAAGACCTGATCTATTTCTACCTGATAAATGGCCTACTTATTATTCTAAAGCTAAGGGTTGTAAAATCTGGGATTTAGATGGAAAGAGATATTTTGATTTATCTTTAATGGGAATAGGAACTAATGTTTTAGGCTATGCGAATAATAAAGTAGATAATGCAGTAATTGAAGGAATTAAAAAAAGCAATATGACCACTTTAAACTCTCCTGAGGAAGTTTTGTTAGCCGAAAAATTAGTTCAACTTCATCCTTGGGCAGATATGGTCAGATTTGCAAAAACAGGTGGAGAGGCAAATGCAATTGCAACTCGAATTTGTAGAGCTGCATCAAAAAAAGATAAAGTTGCAATCTGTGGCTACCATGGTTGGCATGATTGGTATCTATCTGCAAATATAAAAAATAATAACAATCTAAATACACATCTTCTTATTGATTTAAAAACAGATGGTGTTCCCAAAAGTTTGAAAGGCTTAACTTTTACATTTCAATATAATAATTTTAGTGAACTTTTGAAGATAACCAAAAAAAATAAAATTGGTATGATAATGATGGAAGTGTCTAGAAACTTTAAACCTAAAAATAATTTTCTTAAAAAAGTGAGAAATTTATGTTCAAAGAAAAATATAATACTTGTTTTCGATGAATGTTCCTCTGGTTTTAGAGAAACATTAGGTGGGCTTCATAAGATTTATAAGGTTGAACCTGATATTGCAATTTTTGGAAAATCACTCGGAAACGGTTATCCAATCACTGCAATAATCGGAAAAAGAAAGATAATGGAGAAAACTCAAAACACTTTTATCAGTAGTACCTTTTGGACAGAAAAAAGTGGGACTGTGGCAGCACTCAAAACAATTGAAATTATGGAAAAAAAAAAAGACTTGGTTAGATATAATTAAAAAAGGTAATTACATTGTAAAAAAATGGACTTTTCTAGCGCAAAAAAATAATCTCAAAATTCAGATAAGTGGATTAACATCAATGCCAAGCTTTAAAATAGTATCAAAAAATTGGCAAAAATATAAAACATATATTTCTCAAGAAATGTTTAAAAAAAAATTTCTAGCATCAAATACAATTTATATTTCAATTTCACATGAGAAAGAAATCATAGATAAATATCTAAAAATATTAGATAAAATCTTTTGTATTATTTCAAAATATGAAAATGGAAAAAAAGACTTTGATCTATTGGAAACACCAGTAAGTATTTCTACTTTTAAAAGACTGAATTAATATGAAAAAAATTGTTCACTTTTCAAAACCATTCGGCAATCTATACAATTTAAAAAAAGATTTTTATTTGAATAACAATTTGAATTTGAAAAATTCAATAAGAGTAAATAAAAAATATTTAAAACAAAAAAAGAGAGAAATATGTAAAATCTGTAATTATAAAATAAAAGGTTACGACTTTGTGAGTCATGAAATTAAATACAAACTTTGCCCAAAATGCAATCATTTGAATGGTATGCATATTGAGTCTAATAAATTTTTAGAGTGGCTTTACAATGATAAAAAAGGGAAAAATTACTCAAGAAATTATCTTAAAGATTATAATTCAAGGGTAAAAAATATTTACATTCCTAAAATAAATTTCTTAAAAAAAACAATTAGGAAAAAAAATTTGTCAATATTAGATTTCGGGAGTGGTGCAGGTCATTTCTTAAAAGCTTGCGAATTAAAAGGAATTAAAGCAAATGGTTATGAACCTAACAAAATTTTGTGTAAATTAGGAAATAGAAAGTTGAAAAAAAATAAATTAATTAATGTAAATATGGATTTTGTTTATAAAGAAATAATATCTTCAAATGTTGATTGTATTACATTAATTGGAGTGTTAGAGCATTTGCAAGACCCACATAAAATTTTTGAAATTTTTAAAAGGTCACAGATAAAGTATATGATGGTTAGTGTTCCCTTATTTAGCTTGACTTCAATAATTGAGCATATTTCGCCTAAGGTTTTCCCAAGACTTTTAAGTGGCGCACATACTCATTTATTCACCAAAGAATCACTACAATTCTTATCCAAAAAACATAATTTAAAAGTAAAAGGTGAATGGTGGTTTGGTCTTGATTTTGCTGATTTATTCAGAAAAATGGTAGTTATATCAAATAATAGTCAAAAATTTAATAGAATTATTAAAAAATATTTTTTTGATCATTTAGATAGTTTTCAATCAATTTTAGATAAAAATAAGATATCTAATGAAGTGCATCTAATTTTAACAAAATGAAAGCAATAGCTATAATACCAATAAAATCAAAATCAGAGCGAATTCCTGGAAAAAATTTAAAAAAGATAAACGGTATTCCTTTTTATCAATTTTTATTAAGAAAAATAAAAAAATGTAACTTTGACGAGGTTTATATAGATACAGATAACAATAGTATTAAGAATTACGCAATAAAAAATAAATTTAAAGTAATAGATAGATTAAAAAAATTAGCCACTAATAGTGCAAATGGAAATGACCTTTTAAACTACCATAGTAAAATTATTAAGTCTGACTTATACTTTCAACTATTCGTTACTTCTCCGCTCTTAAGTATAAAATCTATCAACAAATGCATTAACGAGTTAAAAAAAAACAAAAAAATAGATTCTATATTAACAACCAAATCAGTTTATACGTGGTTTTGGTTTAAGAAAAAACCTGTTAACTATAATCCTACAATTTTGCCACGGAGCCAGGATGCATTGCCCCTGGTTTATGAAACTACTGGTCTTTATGGAATAAAATCTAAAGCATTAAAAAAAAATAAAGCAAGGATTGGAAAAAAACCTTTTTTTTTTGAGGTAAATGATTATGAAGCGCTTGATATTGATAATCAAAAAGATCTAAGTTACTTTAAGTACTTACTTAAAAAAAAGCCAAAAAACATTTAATAATGAAAAAATTCGCTGTAATTGGAGGAGGAATTACTGGTTGCATAGCTGCATTGAATGCAGTTTCCAAAGGCTATGATGTCACAATATTTGAGAAAGAAAAATCTTTAGGAGGTATTTTAAAAGACGTAAAAAAGGACGAAAATATTTTTTTTAACTCTTGTCAGTATTTCAATCCAGAGGAAAAGTGGTACAAAACTCATATTGAAGGCAACCTAGACTTTAAAATTTTTAATCATAGGAAAGGATCCTTCACTGATATATTTGACAATCAAATTTTTGAACTAAATGTCCCAAACCCAACATGTGAAAAAAAAATAGATTTAAACGAAATAATAGAAAAAATTGAAAAAAATACAAAATTCAATTTAAAAGATAGATTAAATTTTTATCCAAGGTTCATTAATGATAATATTTTAAAATGGGTTTCAATGCACAATGTAAATCCAGAGGATCTATCTTGGGATCATCCAAATGGGTTTTCATGTGGAAGAGTTTTTTTTAAGGAAAATTTAGAAGAGGTAAAATTATTGAAAAAAAGATCAAAACTTATGGATGATTTGTTATGCTTGCCAGATCACGAAAGAGATGTACATCTTCAACAAGTATCAGTACCAATTAGTGGTTATAATAAATTTTTTGATGAATTATCGAAAATTTTAATTAAAAAAAAGATTAAAATAAATTTATCTGCAGTAGTAAAACCTGTCTGGGATAAGAATAATTTAAAAATCATAAATAAGGGTAAAACACATTTATTTGATAAAATTTTTTGGTCAGGAAATCCAACAGGTTTAATTAAAAGTTTTGGCTTACCTAAATTAGACTCACTCAATATTTCTTGTAAAAATGTTTATTTTAATTTAGATGGAGTTTTAAAAGAAGATACATACTTTCAAATATTTTCTAAAAATATTCCAGTTTCCAGGATTTATTTTTATACTTTAAATGATAAAGCTAAATTAACCGTAGAAACTTTTTCTAAAGAATTTTCTATTAATCATGTAATAAAATTCTGTAGAAATATTATTAGTAAAAAAAATTGGAATTTAAACTTTGTTGAAGAAAAGCCACAAGCTGAAGTTTTTCAGAAAAAATATGTAGTTGTATCAACTAGAGACAGAAAAATTATTAATGATTTCATTAAAAAAACAAAAAATAGTAATTTGATACCAGGATGTTGGTTGATATATGCTAGAGACTCAAAAATTAATTTTGTTATCAAAAATATTTAAATATTCAAATTGATATAAATGAAAATTGTTGTAATAGGAGGCAGCGGATTTATTGGAGGACATGTAGTTCAAGCTTTAATTAAAGCCAAACACAAAGTGACTATCTACGACTTAAAAAAACCCTCTTTTGATTATAAAAATTGTAAATTTTTCAGAGGAAATATTAATAATAAAAAAGTGTTAAATAAAGCGATAAAAGGTAAAGATATAGTATTTAATTTTGCAGCTTTAGCCGATATTGATAAGGCAAAAAATAAACCCTTAGAAACAATCAAAAACAATATTGAAGGCACAATTCAAATATTGAAAATCTGTAAATTCAATAATATTAAAAAGATTATTCATGCAAGTTCAATTTATGCTAATAGTAAGGAAGGTGGTTATTATGCTATTAGTAAAAGAGCTGCAGAAGATTATTTAGAGGAATACTGCAAGTCAAAAAATCTTAAATTTGTAGTTTTAAGATTTGGATCATTGTATGGAGATAGAGCCGATACAAACAATGGAATTCAACGTATATTAAACACCATGGTTTATAAAAGAAAACTAATTTACAGAGGCCAAAGAAAAGCTGCGAGAAAATACATAAATGTAAAAGATGCAGCAAATTATTGCGTTAAAATTCTTCAAAAAAAATATACTAATCAATATTTTAACATAACAGGCAACAAAACTATTAAAATAGAAGATCTTTTTAAAAAATTATCAAAAAAATATTCAATATACAAAATTAAATTCCTAAATGAAAAAAATACTAGTCATTATAATATACATCCTACACCATATAAGATGAGAATAAGCAAAAATCTTTTCATAAAAAATGAGAAAAAATTTTACAATAGTATTTTTAACATCGTAACAGAATTGGAAAAAAAATGATCGTAGCATTAATGATTGGAAGAAAGGGAAGTTCAGGATTTCCTAATAAAAATTTATTAAAGATTTTTGGAAAACATTTATGTGAATATCCTTTAATTGCTGTGAAAAAAACTAGAATGATTTCAAAAATATTCATATCCACAGATTGTCCAAAAATTAAAAAAATTACAAAAAAATATAATCCAGTCTTTTTAGATAGACCAAAATACTTAGCTACAAATTCTGCCTTAGGTGAAGAAGTATTTAAAGATGCGTACTATAAAATTAAAAAACATTTAATGGGTAAAAAAGTAAATCTATTAGTTTTACTTATGGCAAATGCAGGGACCATTAATGCATCATTAATAAAAAAAGGAATAAAGATTTTAAAAAAAAACAAAAAATATGACTCGGCCGTCACAACATCAGTGTATAACATGTGGAGTCCAATCAGAGCCAGATCTCTTAAAAAAGGATCTTTAGTTCCTTTTGTTCCATTTAAACACATGGGTGGAACTAAGATCAATTGTGATAGAGATGCACAAGGAGAGGTGCATTATGCAGATATGTCTGCATCAATAGTTAGGCCTAAATGTTTAGAAAATTTAGATAAAGGTCTTTTGCCACAAAAGTGGATGGGGAAAAAAATTGCGCCTATTAGAAATACAGCCGGCTTTGATATAGATTTTGAATGGCAACTTCCACAGTTAAAATATTGGATTAAAAAATATGGATCAAATTAAAACCTATAAAAAAAAAGATAGCTTTTTAAATCTTAAAAATAAAAAAAATATTGAGGAGTCGTCTCTAATAAAAAATTTCATTAATATTTTAAACAATAATTTAATTATGAGCTCATTAAATAATCAGGATAAAGAAATTTTAGGTTTAATTAAAAAAGATTTTACTGAGAGAAACACACAAGACAACAAAAGTATTTTTAAGTTAAAAGAAAATACGATAGCCGAACTAAATACATTTAAGTCAGATAAAGAAGTTATTAATTATTTAATTAATAGGTATAAATATGAAGTTTATCCTATAATAAAAAAAATAGATGAATATCCGCCTCTTATTCAAATTGAGCCATCTTCAATATGTAATTTTAGATGTATTTTTTGTTTTGAGACTGACAAAACCTTTACTGATAAAAAAAGTGGTCATATGGGTACAATGAAGCTAGATCTTTTTAAAAAAATCATAGACGAAATTGAGGGAAAAGTTCAATTTGTTACTCTAGCATCAAGAGGTGAGCCTTTAGTAAGCAAAGAAATCAACGAAATGATAAAATATACTTCTGGAAAGTTTTTAAATTTAAAGATTAACACCAACGCCTCATTACTGAACGAAGAAAAAATACATACAATTTTATCAAGTAACGTAAAAACAATGGTTTTTTCGGCAGATGCAGCAGACTCCGATTTATATAAGAAATTAAGAGTCAATGGTAGTTTAGAAAAAACGATTAAGAATATTAAATTATTTAGAGAAATTCAAAAAAAACATTATTCATCAAACAAAATTATAACGAGGGTCTCTGGAGTTAAATTTAGTAAAGAGCAAAATTTTGATAGTATGATGAAACTTTGGGGAGACATTGTAGATCAAGTTGCATTTGTAGATTATAATCCTTGGGAAAATAGTTATGAAAAACCTCCTAATGGTTTAATTACACCATGTTCAGACTTATGGAGAAGAATGTTTGTATGGTGGGACGGTAAAATAAATCCTTGCGATGTAGATTATAAGTCAAAATTAAATATTGGTAATATTGAAAAAAATTCTATCAAAGAGTTATGGAATTCAAAATATTACCAAGAATTAAGATCAAATCATTTAGAGAGCAAAAGACAAAATATTTCACCTTGTAATGCCTGCACAGTAGTTTGACGATGTCAATTGTATTCAAAACAGTTAAAAGATCTAAACAGTTATCTGAAAGTAGAGTAAAATATTTACGATTAGATAAAAATGAAAGAGTAACAAAGTTTCCCTATAGTTTTATAAAAATTTTTAAAAAGCAGATTAATTCAGAAAGCTTAAATATTTACCCTGAGCTTTTTAAGTTTTATAGAGCTTTATCAAAAACTCATCTACTTGGAATTAATTACTTTTTTGCTACAGCTGGTATTGATGCAGGGCTAAGAAGTTGCATAGAACTTTTTGGAAACAAAAAAATAATTATTTTAAATCCTACTTTTGCGATGATAAATATATATTGTAGCATTTTAAAAAAAAATGTAATTAAAGCAAGCTATGATAAAAATTTTAATCTAGATTTAGAAGCAATCTATAATAATCTTAATTCAAACACCTCATTAGTAATTTTATCAAATCCTAATAGCCCAACTGGAACAGTCTTAAAAGTAAACCAGATAAAAAAAATTTTGATAAAAAGTAAAAAATTTAATATCAAAGTTATTGTAGATGAAGCCTACTATGGATTCTGTAAAATAACTTGCACTAGCTTGATTAAAAGATTTGATAATTTAATTATTTTACGTACTTTTTCCAAAGCTTTTGGTGTTGCTGGTCTAAGAATTGGTTACGCTATTTCACATCCTAAGAATATAAAGAAAATGGTAAATATTAAACCAATGTACGAGACAAATTCTTTAGGTATTTTAGCAGCAAATATTTTGTTAAAAAATAAAAAAATAAGTAAAGATTATTTAGATCAAGTGACAACTGGAAAAAAATTTCTATTAAGTTTCTTTGATAAAAAAAAAAATTAAATATATACATTCTGAGGGTAATTTTATTTTATTTAAGATACTAAAAAACAAAAAGGCATATTTTAAAAAACTAAAGCAAAATAACATAAGAATTGTTGAAAAATTCAGTTATAAGTGTCTTAAAGGATTTTCAAGATTAACTTTAGCACCTAAAAAAGAAATAAATGAGTTTATAAAAATTTTTAAATCATATTAATGGCTAATTTGAATAAAATTTATAATAGTTCAGAGATTGTTAGATATTACTCATTAAATCGAAATAAATGGAAACATCTTTACAAGTCTGAAAGAAAAATAATAAGTAAACTTAATCTAAATAAATCATCAAGGGTTTTAGACATAGGTAGTGCTTGTGGCGGGTTAGGCGAAGTATTAAGTCAAAAGTATAACATTAAAAGCTACGATGGAATCGAAATCAATAAAAAAGCATATTTATACTCTAAGTTAAAAAACCCAAAATTCAATTTTTGTAATTCAGACCTTTTAAATTATCAAAAAAGAAAAAAAAAAATTTCAAGATTTGAATTCGTTTTTTCTTTAGGCTGTGTTGATTGGAATCTTGAATTTGATAAAATGTTAAAAAAAGCTTGGAAACACGTAGAAAAAAAGGGTTTTTTAATAATTACATTAAGATTAACAGATATTTCAAAATTTAAAAAATCATATCAGTACATAAATTTTTATAAAAGAAAAAGAGGCGAGAAGGCTAATTATCAAGTGTTATTTTTTAAAAATCTATCTAAAAAACTTTCTAAATTTAATATGTCTAAAATCTTAAGCTATGGATATTGGGGAAAACCAAATCCTACTGTAGTAACAACTCATAAAAGGATATTTTTTATTGCGTTAGCAATTCAAAAGAATAATACAAAAAAAAATTTAATTAGTTCAGACAAGTTAGATCACTTGATTAAGTAGAATGCATTTAAACTACATTTCAAGAAAGCAGGGAGAAATTTTTTCTTTTGTAAAAAGATTTATTCAAAAAAATAGAAACAATATAGACGTAGCCAATAGTTCGGTTTGTTATTTTCATAATTATGGAGACTATGTAAGTTCCTCTTACTTGAGAATTAAATTCCATGGGCTTAAATTTTTGGGAAAATTTATGTATAATTTCTTTAAAAATTTGTATTCAGTAATTAATGTTGAAAATTATTTTTGTCCAAGAGATTACAAAAAGGATAAATACGATCATTTTTTTATTTCTCACGTCTCAAAAAAAGATTTTTTAAAAGATGGCTCATATATTGATGAATATTTTCAGATAAAGTCTAATGAAAATAGAAAAATATTATTTTTTTTAGTCTCCTCAGATGATTATTTGCCAATTAAGAATCAAAAAAATATTATTATTTTGAAAAAAAAGAAAAATGAGCAATCTCTTATAATTTTGATTAAAAAATTTTTCTTTTTTTTATTTCAAAATAAATTTTCACTGAAAAAACTATTTCATGAATTTAATTTTCAATCACAATTTTCTTTAAAAATTCTACCTTTGTTAAAACAAATAATTTTAAAAAATGATTTTAAAAAAATAATATTTTTTTATGAAGCACAACCATATCAAAATAAGTTAATTAAAGAATTAAGAAAAATGAATGTAAAAGCAAAAACTTTAGGATTTTATCATTCAGGTTTATTACCTGTGCATACTAGTTTAGTGTTTAGGGACGGCGCCCCAGATAGATTATTAATTTCCGGAAAGTTCCAAAAAAAATATTGTGAAAAATATCTAGGCTGGCCAAAAAGTAGAGTAAGTGATGTACCTTCTTTTCGATACTCAAAAAAAAACTTATTAAGTGATAACGGTACTATCTATTTACCTTACGAAATATCAAAACCGAATATAATATTAGACTCTTTAAATGTGTATTTAAAAAAATCAAAAAAAAAATCTCTGCCTTTATTTAAAATAAAAAATCATCCAGCAAAATTAAAATCCAATAAACACCGTTCATTAATAATTGACATAAACAAAATATTAAAAAAAAATTCGATTAAGTTTAATAATAAAATAAATAACACTTCAATTTTTATAGGATCTACTACCGCTTTAATTTTAGCTTTAGAGCAAAAAAAAGAGGTTATTCATATTTGTGAAGACCCTATATTTGACTCTTTTAGTGGAAAAATATGGAATAATCTTTTGGTTTCTAAAATAGATAATTTTGTCTTTAAATATAAGTTAAAACAAAATAAACATATTTTGAATTTAATTAATTACAATAGAAATAACTTTAAAACATTTTTAAAATAAAAATTAAAATGAAAAAAGCTAAGAAGATTGTATACCTTGGTCTCGCAGCTGACATTCTTCATGAGGGTCACATCAATGTTTTGCTTAAAGCTAAAACATTGGGTTATGTAATAGTGGGATTACTCACAGATAAGGCCATCAGTACATATAAGAATTTGCCTTTATTAACCTATAATCAAAGAAAAATTATAATGAAAAACATAAAAATGGTAGATCAAGTCGTATCACAAAAAACCTTAGATTACAGACCAAATTTAATAAAGTTTAAACCAGATTTTGTTGTACATGGTGACGACTGGAGAAAGGGTCCTCAAAAAGAAACTAGAAGACAAGTTATACTAACATTAAAAAAATGGTCAGGGAAGCTTGTGGAAGTACCTTACACGAAAAAAATTTCCTCAACTTTATTAAAAAAAAGAATAATTAAAAAGTCTAATGTCAAATAATTAAAAAAAATGAAATTTTAATGATTAATCAACGAGATTTAAATAAATATAATAATGATGGATATGTAATCCTAAAGAATTTTTTTTCTAAGTCCAGGATTGAAAAAGCAAGATTAGAAATTCTCAAACTCTCAAAAAAAAAAGGCAATAATCATTTTTACTATGAAAAATTAGGTAAAAAAACTGTGCTTAGAAGAATAGAAAAAATAAGTCAAAATTCAAAAAGTATGTGGAATTTAGTAAAAGATAAAAAATTACAAAAATCATTAAAAAAAATTACAAATTTAAAAAGTTATTTGTTTAAGGATAAATTAAATTTTAAATTTCCAGGTGCTGGGGGATTTGATCCTCACATAGATGGACACTTTATTTGGAAGGATAAAAATAATAAAGTTAAAAAAGGTTGGTCTGTTTATGGAAAAAATTTTATTAATGTAGTGTTGCCTTTAGAAAAATCTAATATAAAAAATGGCTGTATTTATCTAGCAAAAAAAAAATATACGAATATTCTCGGTTCTAATTGGGATGAAATATCAAAAAAACTAATCAAATTTACACCGAAAGTGAAGTCAAACTATCTTAAAAAAATAAAGTTTAAACCAATGGTTATGAACCAAGGAGATCTAATGTTTTTTGATTGGAAAATTATTCATCATTCCAAAAAAAATTTAAGTAAAAAATCCAGAATGATTTTTTATGCAACTTATATAAATTCCATAAAATCCAAAACAAAAATTATTAAAAAATACTATTCTGATAAGCTAAAAAGCAAAAACGATATCAAAAATAAATCATTAATTTAAATCAAAGTGAGAAAAAGAATTAATAAAAAAAAAGGAATTTTGTTTTGGATTACAGGTTTATCTGGATCAGGCAAAACTTCTATAGCAAATAAAATTCATAAAAATATTTCAAAAATGTATGGCCCGTCTATTGTTATCAGTGGTGATAATTTAAGAAAAATATTTGAGTTAAATAAATATGATTATCAATCAAGAATGTTAAATATGAAAAAATTTACCAAATTCGCAAAATTTATAACTGATAAAAAAATAAACTTAATATTTGCTGTGGTAGGATTGATTGAAAAACCAAAGATTTGGAGTCGAAAAAATATTGACAATTATATAGAGATTTACATTAAAACAGATATTAAAAAGATTATCAAAAAAAATAAAAAAAAATTGTATCACAATAAAAAGAAAAATATCGTTGGAATTAGTATTAAACCAGAATTTCCAAAAAAATATGATATTTTGATCAATAATGATTTTACGAAATCATTAGGTGAGCTTTCTAAAATTTTAGAAAATAAAATCTTTAATTTAATCAAAAAATAGGATTATGAAAATCATTGTTCTTTTAGCTGGAATGACTAGAGGAGGGATAGATCTTCTCCAAAGTTTATTTGACAAACATTCTCAAATTTCACAATTTCCAGGAAAATTTTATGTAGATGACTTCCTAAAAAAAACCTCAAGTGAAAAAAACCCTGAAAATATTTCGAGCATTTTTTTAAGGGAATATCCTGAATATTTTAATTCAAAATTAAATATAATAGAAAAGCATAATAAATTGGGGAAAAATAAAGATGAATCTTATTGTATTGATAAAAATATTTTTATAAAAAAATTTAAAGATCTTTCAAGAGACAAAATTTTGACTAATAAAGAAATCATAATTAATCTACATTTAGCTTATTCAGCAGCATCAGGAGAGAACATTGATAAGAAAAAATTAATTATATTACAAATTCATCATTTTTTTAGAATTGAATCCATTAGTGATCTAGATTTTGATATTATTTGCACGATAAGAGATCCACTTGCTTCTCACTCTTCGTATATTAAAAACTTATCAATTTTTAGAAGTGATTATATAAATCCTTGGCAATATAATTACCATATGGAAAGGAATTTTACTCACTTAATCAAACTATGTAATTTAAATAAAAAAGTTAATGTAATTAAACTAGAACGTTTACATAAAAAAAATTACGAAGTAATGAATAAAATTTGTCAAATATATGAGCTAAATTTTGAAAATACTCTTCAAATGTCTACTTTTCATGGAAAACTTTGGTGGGGAGACCAGGTGAGTAAAAAAGATTTGAATGGAATAAATAAAAACTTCACAAGCAATATTGATTTAAATATATTTTATAAAAATGATATCGAAATAATTGAATATTATCTTGAGAATTTCATTCGAAGTTACAATTACCCATTTAAAGGAAAACAAAAAAAAAATTTATTTTTTAAAAAATTTTTTCCATTAAAAGCAGATGTGATTATAATAACTCAAAGTTTAAAAAAGTTAAGTTTTAAAAACTTACTTTTAAGCCTTTACTACTTTTTTAAGAGAACAAAATACATGAATAAAAAAATACTTGATGAATTTGAGTATCCAAAGGACATCTAACAAATGTTAAAAGATAATTATTTAAGCGTTTTTAAGAGGAAAACAGTTCTAATTACTGGCTCCACAGGATTTAAAGGTTCTTGGTTAAGTTACTGGTTACACAAATTGGGGGCTAAAGTCATAGGAGTAGGTTTAAAACCTGAAAAAAATTTCATTTTATTCAAAGCTCTCAAATTAAAAAAACTTATAAAACAACATTATTTCGACATTTCCAACTTTAACAAACTTGATCAATTAATTAAGAAAAATAATCCAAATTTTATTTTTCATTTAGCAGCTCAATCTATTGTTTCTCAAAGTTATTTTGATCCCCTTAAGACAATTAATGCTAATACTCTCGGTAGTGCAAATATTTTGGAGTGCGTGAGAGTCAACAAAATTAAAAACTTAGTCTATATCACTTCAGATAAATGCTATTATAATGTTGAAAAAAAAAGAGGTTACAAAGAAAATGATTTACTAGGTGGTATTGACAATTACTCTTCTTCTAAGGCAGCTGCAGAAATTTTATTTCACTCTTATCATCACTCTTTTTTTAAAAATAAATTTCTAAGTCATGCCTCAGCCAGAGCAGGAAATGTTATTGGTGGTGGAGATATGAAAAAAAATAGAATTATACCGGATCTAATCAAATCTTTAAGATACAAAAAGAAATTGATTTTAAGAAATCCAAATTCAACCAGACCATGGCAGCATGTTTTAGAACCTCTATATGGATATTTAAAATTAGGCTCATTAATGTTTCAAAGAAAATTAACAAACATCAAATATCCAAGTTGGAATTTTGGCCCGTACCCTAAAAACTGTGTAAACGTAGCATATATTGTTAATCAAATTAGTAAAAGTTGGTCAAAGAAAAAAATTAAAATAAAACTATCAAAAAAAAGTAATTTTAAAGAGAGCAAATTACTTAGTTTGAATATTACAAAAGCACAAACCCAATTGAATTGGAGACCAAGACTTTCTTTAAAAGAAACAATTAAATTAACAAGTGATTGGTATAAATTTTATTATAAAAAAAAAGATATGAGAGAAATCACTAATTCTCAAATAAATTTTTTTTTAAGAAAGAAATAATGAAAGTCGTAATTTTAGCAGGTGGATTTGGAACAAGACTATCTGAGTATACTAAAGACATACCAAAGCCTATGGTGAAGATTAATGGAATTCCAATAATAGTCCACATAATGAAACATTATTTTAAATACGGTTATAAGGATTTCTATGTTGCGCTTGGCTACAAGGGAAAAGTTTTAAGAGACTTTTTCAAAAAGAAAAATTTTAAATGGAACGTAAAATTAATAGATACTGGTAAGAAAACAATGACTGGAGGGCGTTTATTAAGATTAAATAGATTGTTAAAAAATGAAACTTTTTTAATGACTTATGGTGATGGAGTTTCTAATGTAAATATAAAAAAATTGGTAAATTTTCATTTTAAATCGAAAAAAATTGTAACTTTAACGGCAGTGAGGCCACCTGCAAGATTTGGCGCAATAAAAATTAAAAACAATATAGTGAAAAGTTTCAGAGAAAAATCAAAATTAGATGAGGGGTGGATTAATGGTGGTTTTTTTGTCATTAATCCGAGTTTTTTTAAATTCATTAAAGGTGATCATACATATTTAGAGAAAGAGCCGCTGGAAAGAGCATCTAAAAAAAAACAATTAGCAGCGTTTAAACATAAAGAATTCTGGCAATGTATGGATACCAAAAGAGATAAAATTAATTTAGAAAAAATTTTTAGAATGAAGAAATTTCTATAATGAAAAAAATTCTTATTGCTGGCGGTTCAGGATTTATCGGCTATCATCTATCTAAAAGATGTTTAAAAAAAGGGTGGAAAGTTATTAGTATTTCCTCTAAACGACCTAGAGGTTTTAGAAAACTAAAAAAAGTAAAATATATAATTTGCGATTTAAGAAAAAAAAATAAAATTAAACATAAAATTAAAAGTAATTTTAATTTTATTATTAATTTAAGTGGGCACGTAGATCACAAAAATAAAAAAAAAACTTTTGAAAGCCATTTTATTGCAGTTAAAAACCTAGTTAATTTTTCGAATAAGTCTAGTTTAGAAAGATTTGTGCAAATGGGGAGTAGCGCAGAATACGGAGGGTTATCTAAGCCGCAAAAAGAGACATCGAAATGTTTAGCAAAATCTTATTATGGAAATGCAAAACTTAAAGCATCAAACTTTTTATTAGATCAATTTAAGAAATATAGATTACCAATTACCATATTTAGACTCTTTCAAGCATACGGACCTTATCAAGATATAAATAGATTAATTCCAATAACAATTAATGCTTGCATGAATAACAGAGTATTCAATTGCTCAGATGGCAATCAATTAAGAGATTTCATTTATATAGATGATGTTACTGAGGCAATTATAAAATGCTTACAGAATAAAAGCTCTATCGGACAAATTTACAATCTAGGATCAGGGAAAAAAATTAAGATTAAAAGTATAATTAAAACAATATCAAATTACTACGGCGGTGGAAAACCTTTATTTGGAAAAATCAAACTGAGGAAGGATGAGTCAAAAGTTATATTTGCAAATATAAAAAAAATTAAAAAGCAACTAAATTGGAAGCCTAGAGTAAATTTTGAAGAGGGTTTAAAAAAGACTTTAAAATTTTATGACAAAAATAAAAAAGATTAAAAAAAATTTAGTAAGTGTAATAATAAATTGCTATAATGGCGAAAAATATTTAAATAAAGCCATTGAAAGTGTTTTAAACCAAACCCATAAAGATTTGGAAATAATTTTCTGGGACAATAAATCCAAAGATAAAAGTAAACTTATAGTTATGAATTACAAAGATAGAAGAATTAAGTATTTTTATGCCAAAAAATTTACTAATTTACATATGGCACGAAATTTAGCAATTAAAAAAGCTTGTGGGGAATTTATTTCTTTTTTAGATGTGGACGATTATTGGTCTAAAAATAAATTAGAACTTCAATTAAAAAAATTCAAAAATAGTAAAGTAAATTTTGTCTACGGAAACTGTTGGTTAATTAAGGAAAACTACATATTCAAAAAAAAAATATTTTCTAAAAATTTACTTCCAAATGGAAACATTTTGAATGATCTTTTAAAGATTTATTCCATACCGTTACCTACGATAATTATAAGAAAAAAGATATTAAATAATATGAGATATATATTTAATCCAAAATTAAAAGTTATTGGTGACTTTGATTTAAGCTTAAGATTATCAATAAATAATAATTTTGATTGCATTCAAGAACCTATCGCTTTCAATCGCATACATAGTGAGAGTTTCTCATATAAAAATAAATTAGTGGAATTAAAAGAACTTAGCTCTTGGTTTACAGCAGCAAAAAAGGGAAAATTTGGAAAGAAATTATCTATTAATCCCAATCTAAAATATCTTAATAAAAAAATTGAATATCTAAAAATTTTGTACAGTAAAAAGCTAAACAATAGCCTCTTAAATTCACTATCTTTTTTAATATCAAATTTCAATAAAGAAAACTTAAAGATTTTTCTAAAAATAAATTTACCTAAAATTATTATTAAAAAATTTACAATTTATGGTTAATTCTTTGAAAAATAAAATTTTGGAAAAAATTATTAATAAGTTGATAATATTTATTAAAGGTGTAAATTAAATTTAATTTATCTTAAAAATTAAATAAAAAAAATCTCTATGTCAGATAAACAATTTTTAAAAACTTATTTTAACGACTTAGCAAATTTTTTAAAAAAAGAGGAATATTTAGAAAATTTGATTAAAACTAAAAAAATCTTGTTAGAAACAAACAAAAAGGGAAAAAAAACTATGATATTTGGAAATGGTGGTAGCGCAGCGATCGCAAGTCATTTTAGTGTAGATTTGACCAAAAATGCCAGAGTAAGGTGTACAAACTATAATGAGTCTGATTTACTTACATGTTTTTCAAATGATTTTGGTTACGAAAGATGGGTTGAGAAAAGTATCGAATACTATGGAGATGAGGGAGACAATGTTATTCTTATTTCAGTGAGCGGGACCTCGAAAAATATGGTTAACGCTGCTAACTACGTAAAGAAAAATAAATTTAATTCACTTATTACATTTACAGGCAACAAGAAAAATAATGACTTAGATCAATTAGGTGATGTAAATTTTTGGGTAAACAGTTCTGCTTATAATATTATTGAAAATGTTCATCAGGCTTTACTTCTTTCTTTGGTTGATTTGATCATTGGTAAATCTGAATACCCCCCTAATTAATAAGAGTGTTGATTTGTTAAAAAAAAAACTACCTGTCGATATAATAATGCCAAATTTTAATAAAGGTAAATATTTGGTAAAAGCGATAAAATCTGTTTTAAACCAATCTTTTAGAAATTGGAAATTATATATTATAGATGATGCTTCCAATGATGATTCTGTTAAAATATTAAAAAGATTTAAAAAAAATAAAAAAATAAATATTTTTTTTTTAAAAAAAAGAAATGGACCAGGATATTGTAGAAATATTGGAATAAAAAAATCAAGATCTAAGTTTATCTCTTTTCTAGACTCTGACGATTATTGGCATAAACATAAATTAAAAAATCAATTGGAAGAGATGATAAAAAAGAAGTTCAAAATGGTTTATAGTGATTATTATTCCTTTAAAAATAATGGTAAATTATTATATTCAAATGTTCCAAATAATTTTAATTTTAAAAGTTTTATTTTTAATTCATCAATAAATACTTCAACACTTTTATTAAAAAGAGATATCATAAAAAATGTTAAATTTAAAAATCTTTTGAAACATGAGGATTATATCTTCAAGTGTGAAATTTTTAGAAAAAACAAAAATTTGACAGCCTTTAAAACTAAAAAAATTGATACATTTTATCGAATATTAGATAACTCTAGATCGAATAAAATTTTGAAAAGTTTTTTTCTGCTATGGATATATAATAAAAAATTTAACAATCTCAATTTTCTTGACAATTTTACTTCATTAATGTCAATTTCTTTAAATTCGATAAAAAAATACGGTTTAAATAAATTGGGCGTGTAGTTCAGTGGTAGAACGCTACGTTGACATCGTAGAGGTCATAAGTTCAATTCTTATCACGCCCACCAAATTGAA
>MDTE01196772.1_pt1 | contig 60417 bp, 58 predicted proteins | sample 811231 | NCBI WGS metagenome assembly MDTE01 (sample SAMN05326651, study PRJNA326480) | marine metagenome | isolation source: seawater | place: Indian Ocean: Red Sea | collected 2010
AACTCGCGACCCCAACCTTGGCAAGGTTGTGCTCTACCAACTGAGCTATTCCCGCAAGTGGCGTCCCGTAGGGGATTCGAACCCCTGTTGCCGCCGTGAAAGGGCGGAGTCCTAGGCCTCTAGACGAACGGGACCGACCAGATCGCTTCTAAGCCCTGGCCTAGTAGGGCAATATCGAAACAGGCGGGCATTATGCCAGCCGAGGCAGGAAAGACAAGTCTCTCGCGGAAATTTTTAAACGGTATTACCAACCAGCTTGTCAGGAAATATTGAAGCGGCGGCAGAAACACTAATCCCATGACGCTCGGCAACACGAGCACGGTCTTTGTCATAGCCACCACCAATAACAGTCGCACAGGGAATACTAGCGCCCCGTACCCGCGACAACACACCATAATCTCTCCGATACAAACCGTCAGTTGTAATCGATAATCGACCTAGCGCATCGTCCACGTGCACATCACTACCCGCATCATAGATAACAAAATCAGGATGCCATCCAGCAATCAAAGACTCGAGTGTTTCAAATACAACTGCCAAATAATCATCATCGGTCATGCCATCCGGACAATTTACATCCAGATCACTTGCTACCTTTCGAACTGGAAAGTTCTTCTCCGCATGAATTGAACAGGTAAAGACTTGAGCATCGTGAGCCAGAATCGATGCCGTACCATCACCCTGATGAACATCGCAATCAAAAATCAAAACGCGAGAGGCGAGGCCTTGACTCACCAAATATCGGGCAGACACTGCAAGGTCGTTATAGATACAAAAGCCTGACCCATGATCACGGTACGCATGGTGGGTGCCTCCAGCTAAGTGACTTGCGAGCCCATATTCTTTAGCGAGCTCACAGGTCTTAATCGATCCACCGAGCGCAAGAATCGTTCGATCACGTAAACCAGTGCTCCACGGAAGCCCTATCTCTCTGGCCGCTTTTGGATCTAAAGTCCCTGCCTGAAAATCCCTCACATATTGCAATTCATGAGTCTGAAGTAGTACATCAAGGGAACAAGGAGTTGGTGAAAAGCACTGAGTCTGTGGAACGTTTTGGTCAACCCACTCTTTGAGTAGCCGAAATTTTGCCATCGGAAACCGATGCGCTTCTGGGAACTCTGGGCTGTAGGCTGCATCCCACACAATGGGCAGCGCATTCATCGACCGATACCGACATACTCCCAGCCCTGTTCCCTCAGACGCTTTGGATCATACTGGTTACGACCATCGAAGATCGATTTATTCTTCATCATCCGTTCCATAATTTCGAAATCAGGCTGTCTGAAAAGATTCCATTCTGTGATCAAAATGAGTGCGTCGACATCCTTTACGGCGTCATATTGATCGCCACAGAAGATAAGCTTTCTTCCGATCCACTCCGCATCGAATTCACCGGTGATTGATCCCATTGCCACCGGATCGTGCGCTTTAACGACAGCACCACGTGCAATGATCTCTCGGATCACAACCGTGCTCGATGCCTCACGGATATCGTCGGTTCCAGGCTTAAAAGCCAATCCCCATACACCAAAAACCAACTCGCTCAGATCTTCACCGAAACTCTCAATAATCCGCTCGACTAAACGATATTTCTGCTTCTGATTTCGATCTTCAACGGCCTGCATTAAGATAGGAGAAAATTCGACCTCTCTCGCCATCCCAAGTATAGCTTTCACATCTTTTGGAAAACACGAGCCGCCGTAGCCACATCCGGGAAAGATAAAGCTGAACCCGATTCTAGGATCAGCACCTATCCCTTTGCGCACGTTTTCAACATCTGCCCCCAAACGCTCGCAGAGATTGGCTATTTCGTTCATGAACGAGATTTTAGTCGCTAGCATCGCATTCGCCGCATACTTAGTCATTTCCGCATCACGCAAACCCATAAAAACAAGCTTTTCACGGGTACGACTGAAAGGCTCATACAACTCACCCAAAATATTACGCGCTTGTTCGGATTCAGTGCCAACAACCACACGATCTGGACGCATGAAGTCCTCCACCGCAGTACCTTCTTTTAAAAACTCAGGATTACTGACAACATCAAACGGGATATCCACACCATGTACGGATTGCACCTTATTAATTTCTGCCCTTACTTTTTCAGCGGTACCCACCGGAACCGTCGACTTATCTGCAACGACAAGATAATCGGTCATATGTTCACCAATACCGCGAGCCACTTCTAGCACGTGGCTGAGGTCAGCCGACCCATCTTCACCGGAAGGTGTACCTACAGCTATCATTGCCACATGTGCGCCATCGAGAGATAACTTTAAGTCGTCTGAAAATTTTAGCGAACCACGTTTGGTATTCCGCTTAACCATCTGTTCGAGGCCTGGCTCAAAAATCGGAATATCACCACGGTTTAGATGCGTTATTTTATCCTTATCGATATCCACACACACGACATGGTTGCCCATTTCTGCAAAACAGGCACCTGTTACCAATCCCACATATCCTGTGCCAACAATAGCTAATTTCATAAAATCTTAGCGTACGCTCTTATAAAACTTTTCATAACAGTGGTTGGTAGCATCGACGAATCCATCAATAGAACCACAATCAAAACGCCTGCCTTTAAATCGAAAAGCCAAAACACAGCCATCTTGTGCTTGTCTTTTGAGCGCATCAGTGATTTGAAGTTCACCGTTTTTTCCGGGTGGTGTTACTCGCAAAATATCAAAAATGTCTGAAGTCAATATGTAACGTCCGATGATACCGAGGTTAGAAGGAGCCTCTTCTAGAGACGGCTTCTCGATCATATCTGTTATTCGATGCACGCCATCCTTCAGTAGTTCACCGGCGACCACCCCGTAATGATGGATTTGATCATCAGGTACCTCTTCCACAGCTATCACTGAACAACGAAACTGGCGGAACAATTTGACCATCTGTGTCAAGACACCATCACCTTCTGTGATACAGAGGTCATCCGCCAATACAACCGCAAAAGGCTCATCGCCAATCAAAGTTTCTCCTGTCAAAACCGCATGACCAAGACCCTTCATTTCTTTCTGTCGGGTGTAAGAAAATTCACATGCTTGAATCAAATCACGCGTTGGTTGAATCAGACCTTCCTTACCCGTACCCCTTATTTGGTCCTCAAGTTCATAATTTTTATCAAAGTGATCCTCGATCGCACGCTTGCCCCGTCCGGTCACAAAACCAATCCGCGTAAGTCCTGCGTCAACAGCTTCTTGTACCGCATACTCAATCAACGGCTTATTCACTACAGGTAACATTTCTTTAGGAGACGACTTTGTCGCAGGCAGGAATCTTGTGCCGTAACCCGCCACAGGAAATAGGCATTTATGAATCATTCAGCTTCCTAGGTTATGACCTTGATTAAAATAACTTCCAAAGATACCAGATTCATCATACCGATTTCGTTTCGATAACACGATGCTGCTGCTTTTATATAAATACCAGAGCCTTATTGGCTAGTGAACACCAGAGAAATCACATTGGAGTCAAGAAATGAGAAATCCGAAGGTGTAGGACAAATATTACGATATGTCGGAATATAAATTCGGCGGAACAAGTCGTGAGTGAATAAAAACGAATGTCCACCGGTTCCCTCTCTCTAGGGACGCATTGTCCTAGGTTATGGTGACAGACGAAATAGGGTTTATCTCGCAGTATCACTGCTCAATATTATTCCAGTGGATCTCTCATCAGTGAGTCTCTCAAAAGCTTATCAGCTAGCAGAGATGAGGGGATATCGATCAAGCCTCTTTGTGCTGACACAGCCGACTATCAAATCAAGCCTTATTCGGACGACCTGATAGTCTCAGTTTATTGTCACCGTCCCGAGGGATAAAGGACGACCACCCACCGTCGGTGCTTAACCGGCCTCAAACTGGTTATCTTTTCATAGGAGAGGCTAATGCTGTAGCGCGGCTAAATGATTCCTATGACGACTGCATGTTCCGGGCCACATGGATCGTGTCAACCAGCCTGCCCTCCGGCTCAAACTCAGCTACAAGACGAATGAGTATCTCAAGACCATTCTCTACATCGCCACATTCAAGACGATGCTTGAGGACCTGAAGTTCAGGCTCAAGTTTTGCCCAGGGTATGAAGTGTTCACTCGCTCTCATGATCTTCGGGTGATCAGTCTGAACTGCATCATCTCCTATCAACAGTTCCTCATAGAGTTTCTCTCCTGGCCGAAGACCTATGACTTCAATAGCAATATCACCATCTGGATTCTCCTCATCCCGCACAGTCAAACCAGAAAGCTGGATCATTCGTACAGCGAGATCCAAAATTTTTACAGACTCTCCCATATCCAAAACAAAAACATCACCTGGTTTTGCCATCGCACCAGCCTGAATGACAAGTGCAGCAGCTTCAGGGATAGTCATAAAAAAACGGTTCACCTCCGGGTGTGTCAGGGTAATCGGACCACCTGCCGCAATCTGAGACTTAAATATGGGAATCACCGAACCGGACGAAGCCAGCACGTTACCAAAACGCACCATAGACAGCCGGGTGGGTGACCGGCTGTCGGCGTTCAATGCCTGCAGAATCATTTCGGCCAAACGCTTTGTTGCACCCATAACATTCGTAGGTCGCACTGCTTTATCGGTACTCACCAAAACAAAATCTTGGACTCCAATTTCAAGTGCCGCTTTTGTAACATTTAACGTTCCAAAAACGTTGTTCCGGATCCCCTCAATGACATTGTGCTCCACTAGGGGCACGTGTTTATAAGCGGCCGCATGATAGATGGTAGCCGGTTTCCATAAGGAAATGATGGTCTGAATACGCTCGAAATCTTGAACAGAACAAAGTAACGGGACGACTTTCACCTGATTGCTCTTCCCAGAAATTAAATTCATTCGTTCGATTTCACAGTGAACTGAATAAAGCGCAAATTCACTGATATCAATCAATAACAGAAGTTTAGGATCCAGCTTTGCAATTTGACGACTGAGTTCACTTCCGATCGAGCCACCCGCACCAGTTACGAGGACAGTTTTTCCAGTGATGTTTTTTGACAGAAGTGTTGTATACGGCTCGACCGTTTCACGACCAAGGAGATCATCAAGATCTAGTTCTTTGACGTCGCTAATTGACACTTTTCCGTCAGCAATTTCTGAAAATGATGGTAATGTTCTGACGACTACCTCATATTTTGCCAGCACCTCAATGATTTGATTACGTCTCGTCCGACTGATAGAAGGCATCGCTAATAAAACATGAGATACGGCCCGTGAATCAATCAATGAAGGCAAGTTTTCCGGGGCTGAAACCTTCAACCCATTTAGTGTACGACCCTGTAATCTCTCGTCATCATCAACGAACCCGATCACTTTCAGATCCCGTCCCCCTGATAATCCATCAGCAAGCTGCATCCCGGCTGTTCCTGCGCCATAAATCAGAGCCCGCGAAACGGCGTCTAGGTCAAGACGAGATCGATAGGATCCACCCAACCAAAATCGCGCGAAAAGCCTTGAGCCTGAAAGCCAGAAAAATAGAACCAGCGGCTGAATTATTCCGATAGTTCTTGGGGTTCCATCTACCCCTATGACTGTGATGATTGTCCCAAATATCAGCCCGTACAAGGTCATTGCCCTGGCGACCGCAAGAATTGCGGGCCAGCCCGAATAGCGAAATATTGCACGATATAGACCAGTTATCGAAAAAATTGATACAGCGATTAAAAGCGATATTAGAGCCGAATTCATCAACCGTTCTAGATCTACAAACTCCGATAACCGGAGATAGAACGCAATCCAGGTGGATACCACACAGAGGCAAATATCGACGGAGATTGCAACTAGGCGCTTAGTCCATCTTGGGAGATCTAAAACGGGAAGAGATGAGGCTCTAAAAAGATATCGCACTCGATCAATCACGAAGCAACCTCATATACATCAAGTGACAGGTAATCAGGACAGCCCTGACGACAATTTCAATCAAGGTGAAACGTACTAGCTATAACGACTTTAATAGTGCCCAAAATACATCGGAAATACTCTGATGTACCATATTTGCTAAAAAAAATTACCTCCTCGGCAATTAAACGATCAATGTCAGACATATCTACTCCTTTTAACTGCGCCGGACCAGTCATCCCCGGGCGCATATCCAAAATTCCAGCTTTATCTCGGGCCTTAATAAGATCCACCTGAGTTGGAAGGCAGGGTCGAGGACCTACAAGGCTCATGTCTCCGGACAATACATTCAGCATCTGAGGAAGCTCATCTATTTTGCTGCGACGAAGAAATTTACCCCATGGTTCAATAAAGTCCTCAGGAAGGAGATGGGTTGGGACCACAGGCGCGTCGGCCCTCATGCTCCTGAATTTTATTATTCTGAAGGGACGACCATACTCACCAACGCGCATTTGTACAAAAAAAATCCCTCCGAATCTGCATACGTTTGCCACACAGACGAATAAAAAAATTGGTAAACTAACGATTAATCCCATTAGCGACAGCAAGATATCGTTAGTCCTCAAGAACAAACTATTTCTTCCTTAACAAGCTATATATCGATTTGGTCACTATTCGACCGCCAAGTCTAGTCGGGATTCTTATTAACAGCGCCAAACCGAAATCTAAAACACTGATGAATCTTGTTTTATACAGATACAGAAAAAACCGAAAATCATTCTTTAGATACTGAAAACCCCTTCGTCTGTTTGCCATGTCATTGCCAGCCCTCACAAAAACCAACTCCGATGAAAGATTAAAAATCAGGAATGAAGCTCTGATCATTCTTATCCATAAATCGTAGTCTTCGTAAGTCGGAAAGTCTCTATAACCGCCCACTGCCAGTACATCAGTTTTACGGAACATGACAGTGACGTGATTTACAGGATTCCTCTGCCGGGCCATCCTGATAACATCCTTCGGCTCTTGAGCAACCGCACGCGCGCCTCGCGTAGAGTGTTCATCAAACTCTACGATATTACCCCCCACGACACTAATTTCAGGATGGTTCCGCAAAAAATCCAGCTGTTGTTCAAACCTCGTCGCCACTGAAATATCGTCGGCATCCATTCGCGCAACCAACTCATGTTCGCAATACTCAAGACCGAACTTCAGAGCGATGCCCAACCCCACATTTTTCTTCAGATCCAGAACAGTACAAAGAACTTCTTTTTCTCGTTTTAAAGACTCAACAAACTCTTTAACTTGATCCGAAACCGGTCCATCGAGAACGATGACCAATTGATCAGGTGGGCGCGATTGATTGATCACCGATTCGACTGCGGATACTAACTGCTCCAGAGGATCGTTAATATAGACACTAATTAGTACGGAAAACTTCAGATTATCTGCCACGCAGAATCCCATTACGTAGAGATCGATAACAGTGATCCCCAACTAATTTCTTAATAACATAAATACCAAAATAACGGACTTGAACGCCTAGTCTAAATCCCAGTGGCTGGTTAAGATATCGTAGCAGTGTTGTATCACTAATATTATTATATATATTATTCCTCTTAATATATTGTACTTCCAGCGACTTATTTACACCACAAACAGATGTATATACGTGTCTATAACCAACGTCGTAACATATTTTAATTAAGGTTTTATTATATTTTCCGAATGGGAACGAAAAACTGTCAATCGTAACGTTGAACCGCTCTTCCAGTATTTCTTTGCTAGTCTGTATCTCCGCCTTTGCATCAACCGTACTTATAGACGTTAAGTCAAGATGATTCAAAGAGTGCGACCCGATTGTATGTCCAGACGCAATCAAATCCTCTATATCACTCTGACTCATAAAGCCTGGCATCCCAATTTTCTGCGGAATAATGAAAAAAAGACCAGAAACAGCATATTTCGATAGCACTGGTAATGCGATTCGATGACACGACTCAAGTCCATCATCAAAGGTCAACATAAGCGACCTTTGAGTGTCCCCCGATCGGGGCACGGACGTCGGATCTACGAGTAAAAAATGTGCTTTCGTCGAAGCTTTGATTATTTTCTCTAAGGTAGATGAAGGTATGAAATCATGATCATCATCAACACCAATCACGGGATCATAAAATCCATGAAAGGTAAGAACATTTATCGTCACAGAAGCTCCTTGACTCTCATCAATAAATATCCAAAAGATAATCGAGAAAAGAAACTACTACGAAACACCGTTCGGCCACCAAAACTCTGCTTGAATTTATCAATTGATGGAATTCCCCCACCCCCAAGATCATATACCTTAACGCCATACCGCTTGAATTCCTGAATAGCTGACCATTGAAGCAAGGAACTCACTGCTAGTTTATTTCCTTGGATTGTTGACGTTCCCGCAATATAAAATGCCTCTGTCTTATCGTATAAAAATAATGAAAATCCATAAATCTCACTTCCCTGACGAGCGCAAAGGAACAGGTAAGGTACATCACTTTCCAAAATAGCGCGATAAAACGACATTCTATGTGGTGGTCGCGATCTAGATTTGGCAAAAGTGTTTTCAAGCATCGAATAAAATACTAATAAATCGCGTTCTGTCGGCCGATGGATTTCACTGACCGATACATTATTCTTTTCCGCTTTCCTAATCATATTGCGAGCACGTTGGGACATATTTGCAAGGATTTGTTCGATACTCGGTTTTAAATCAACGAGAAATGTATATTTTTCAATTTTCTTAAATATCAGCCGAACCAACGGAGGAAGTGTATGCGGCACAGACTCTGCAAAGGTAATCTCAGCAAAACCACCTCTCGAGCGCCAGAAAAGCTTCAGTAACAACTTGTTTAATGAGCCACTTGATAATGAGGACTCAAGCTCGCCACATGGAATAAAACCACCCCGAAGGGGGCTCCCTATTAACCGAAAAATAAAGAGATCTCGCTCCCAACATTGAAGAGTAATATTTTTCCCATTGTCTTTGACGGTGAGGTTCTTAGGCCTGTAATTCAGGCAAGACCGCATCAAGCTTCTCCAGCGGTCTGTATGAAAAAGAGAACACCTTGTAATCATCTGTATCTCCCTTTTATCGATCCCAAAACTTTAATGATCCAATCTAAATCTGGCAGCTTCAAATCCTCATGAAGAGGTATACAGACAAGTGATGAAGCAAGAATATTAGCTTCCGGGTAGTTCTCTGTGTCGTTCCTAACGACCTCAGGAATATTGGGGCCCGGCCATCTGTAGGCCCCAATACCTCTTGCTCGCAGCCTCTCCACGATCGCGGAGTCTTCACCTTTAATTACAAAGGCCTGCGGGACGTCATTACTGTACAGTTTTAGGGGTTCAAATCCCAAGAGTTCTGCATGCCGAGTAAGCCGTTGATAACAGGCCCTTCTACGTCTCCTGCACCTGCGCAGAAAAAATTGATCAGAAAGTATACTTACTACAGGCGCGCCAACCTTTAAACTTTTCAGATTAATGTTGGGTGGGGGATCTAATGCTCTTGATCGGAGCGCCATTAACCAATCTCTAATGGTAAACAGACTAATACCTGTATATTTAATTTGGAACAGTATCGAAAACAATAAATTCTTTACCAAGAACAGCGTTATAAAAGACACTAAATTCGATTTCTCGACACTAACTCCAGTAGACATTTCATATGCGCCTAATCGGGGAACAGGCAACGATTTTGAAAAACTAAAAATCTTGTATTGGACTCTAGAATCGTAATTGGTCACGAGTAAACTCGAGTGACAACGATCGATTATTATAGGTATACCTTTTGCCTCAAAAATTTTAAAAATCTCTGAAAAGCCACGAATTTCAAATCCAAAATATTCAACGAATAAGACGGCGCCTATCTTGTTCCTTTCGACAACTTGCCTTAATGATGACACTTCTGGCCACAGCTGATTTCGATCAGGTTCGATAAAAACGACTTTATATCCGCTGCATTCCAGAGCAGATGTAACAGAGTCACAAATGAATGAGGGTATTAAAATCGAACTACCGTTACTAATATGGAGGTTTTCGAGCAACTTAATAAGGGCAGTACTACCAGTTGGAAAAAACCTATACTTGGACCCTAGGTCCGCGGAACTATAAGTCTTTAAATAGCGAATTTTAAAAGCGGAACGCGATGCTACATTTCTTACAAACATTTCTAAATTTTCATAAAAAGGAACCGCTCGCGAACAATACTCCCGGCGAACTTTAGAACACGCACGGATCGCCAGAATCCTATGTTTTTTGTTGCCTCTGTTACGTACGTCTCAAAGACTCTATAAGCCGCAACCCTACTCGCAATTAGGGACCGACTGCTTCCTGCCTCATGGACCCTCCATACTCCGAGGTTTTTTCTCAAGAATGCAAAGTTTGCCCCAGCTTGCGCCAAACGAATCCAAAGATCATAGTCCTCAGCTGTGTTTATTTGTAAGTCTTCCCGAAATCCAGCAACGTCGAGGAATTTTTTTTTACTCATTAATGTAGCTGATGTAGATAAACAATTACCGCGCAGAACTAAATTTTTAAATGTACTGCGATTGGTGGGTCCGTAGTGCACTAAACGTTGTTGGTAGTTAGGACCCTTCCAGGTCTCGGAATGGCAAACGATATCAGCGGATTCGTTGTTTAATACACTGATACAACTTTCCAATTTCTCAGGAGCCCAAGTGTCGTCAGAGTCAAGGAAGGCGATGAAAGGTGCTCGTGCAAGACTCACTCCAAAATTTCTTGATCGACCAATCACGCCGTGGTTACGAAATCTCTTATACCTAATCCTTGAGTCGGCGAACGACGACACAATTTCTGATGTCGAGTCAATCGAAAAATTATCGACAATAATTAACTCCCACTCCAACAATGTTTGTGCCAAAACAGAATTTATTGCCTCTCGCAAAAAATGACCCTGATTAAAAGTTGGAACTATGACGGAAACTTTAGGGTTCAAGGGAGGACACCCTGATGCTTCCATTGCAAAACTTTCAGCAATAATGCCCCCACTTCATCCTCGATCGATCCCGAATTACTGAAATTCAACCGCCTCAATCGATCATTTTTAATTAGAAATTGACCTAAACAATGATCGTCTTTGTCTTTGTTTTTTAGAAAAGTAAGTTTTGATCGCTGGCCAGTCAATTCATACCATTGCTCGACAAACAGACTTGCCAAATCCGCGACAGACGTGCAACGAGCCGAGCACACATTAAATGTAAAATCTTGCGGGACTTTTTTTAAATTTACTAACAAATCTATGGCGTTCAGAAAATCTGACATAGGTAAGAAATCTCTAGCGCTAGATTTCTCACCCTTAATGGTTACTGTATTGGAGTAGGCTAATTGTAATGCGTAATCATTCGCCACCAAGTTCCACGCTTTGATTCGAGGCGTAACCGGATACCCGATAACATTGGACAACCTCAGATTGAAATAATGGAGCCCTGTTTCCCGATAGGCGGCCACCATTTTTTCACCATCAAGCTTCATCTGGGCGTAAGGATGATCATTTAAGGTGAGCGATTCTTCATCATATGGACCTAAAAATCTTGAGGAGTAAACATGAACGCTCGAAAGAAAAAAAAATCTAGTAACGTTGGCTAGCTTACAAGCCTCGAGAAGAGGCCGTGTGTAACGATCATGAAACGTGATAGCAGACGTCTTTCCCGATAAGCAATCGAAGGCGTTTGGCCCAGCAGCATGAATCACCACACCTACCTGTTGGCAGATAGTTCCCAACTCGCAACGGTTTGTCCAATCGATGACAACAGGAGACGTGACGCTATTGTCCGTTAAACAGGTATACCTATCTGCGCCCAATGCGATCACCTCATGGCCTGCAGCCAAAAAATAATCTATTAACCTTCCGCCCAAAAAGCCTGTGGAACCCGTCACCAAAACTTTCACAGTTAGATACGGGAACCTCTCCAAGGAGGATCTTCATACCAAAGTTTTTCTAGCAGTTGCTGATCACGTTTTGTGTCCATACACTGCCAAAATCCAGAATGTTGATATGCCATAAACTCTCCCATAGCCGCAGCTCGTTCAAGAGGTTCTCTCTCAAGATATGTAGAATCATCATCAATCAAGCTTAAAAATTCTGGCTCAACAACGAAAAAACCACCATTAATCCACCCCTGATGCAACTGAGGCTTCTCTTCGAAGCTTGTCACCAATCCATCACGAATATCCAACTCTCCAAATCTTGCCTGCGGTCTCACAGCTGTGACGGTAATCATTTTTTTGTGGTCATAATGAAACTGCAATAAATCAGGGATATTGATGTCGCACAGTCCGTCTCCATACGTGAGCATAAAAGGCTCTTCACCAATTATCCGCCGAAGTCTCTTTAGGCGCCCACCAGTCATCGTTCCTTCGCCTGTATTGACCAAGCTAACATTCCAGTCAACCGCATCAACTGCCGAACCAAGTGGGTTCAATTCGCCAGAGCCTAGATCAACTGAGAAATCATCTATGAGCGTCTTATAGTTCAAAAAGTAGTTTTTGATTACATCAGCTTTGTAGCCCAATGCAAGGACAAAGTCCTTATATCCAAAAGTGGCATATCGTTCCATGATGTGCCAGAGAATAGGTTTCCCGCCAATGGGAACCATCGGCTTAGGAATAGCATCCGTATACTCAGCCAGCCTAGTTCCAAGTCCACCTGCTAAAATGATGACTTTCATAAATCACCCCAATTAAATTCTATGGCATCTAAGTCCAGTCGCTCTACCTCATTGGGATCATGAACAATATCAGCAATATTCATCACCAAGTTCAAATCAAAACTGATGCCTCTAAATCCAAACCAGATACCGGGTGGAACGGTGATGAGGCTATAGTTGTCTCGTCCAATAGATACATCGTGAAGTTTGCGCTTAGCGCCCTTGTCAAAAAATACAAACCTAACCATTCCTACGGGTACGACCAATCTCAGGGTCATTTGCGAATGCTTCTTCCACGCTTTGATGAAGCCACCTCGAATCTCTGAAAAATAAACTTCTCCAAACTTGTCAAGTTCATGCAAATTGGCGACCTTCAGGACATCGCCGCCAAGGACATCAATTTGTTCTAGTTTCTTAACCTCAATCAAAATATCTAGAGCCCGTTCAATTTACCCAAGATAACTTCTTACGAGTTGCTTTTTCGGTGTAGGTTTGGATTTGCCACTCTGAAAAATTGCGCATTAAAGTCTTGGTCTCGTAGTAATTCTTGTACCAAGACATTGTGAACTCTAGTGTCTGCGCGATATCTAGCACTGGTTTCCACTCGAGAATACTCGTGGCCTTTTCACAATTCAAACGAAGCAACGTCGCTTCCTTGGTTGACGCGTTCTTTGCAATATCCCAAGAACTGACGCCCCAGCATTCTCCAAGGGCCACTACTAACTCAGAGACCTTCATATCTTGCTCTGTCGGAGGCCCGAAATTAAAAGATTCCCCTTGTAAATCATTTCGGCTCTGCAAGACTTGCGCTAACCGCATATATCCACTAAGAGGTTCTAACACGTGCTGCCATGGTCGGGTCGCTGAAGGGTTTCGAATGGTAACACCCTTGTTTATTGCCCACCGCTTTACGCAATCAGGTACGATGCGGTTTTCGCCCCAATCGCCACCCCCTATAACATTCCCTGCCCTTGCTGATACGATCTTGACCCCACTATTATCGTCAAAGAAACACCTAACATGTGACGCTATCGCGAGCTCGGCGCACGCTTTCGACGCACTATAGGGATCTTTACCCCCCAATCGGTCATTTTCACGATATCCCCAAACCCACTCAACGTTTTCGTATACTTTATCACTCGTAATGAGTACCGCGGAGCATTCCCAGTTGACTTGTTTCAGAGCCTCCAGAATATTCACGGTCCCGTTTACATTGGTTGTCCAGGTATCAAGTGGATCGTTCAAGGATCTTTGGACAAAAGCCTGCGCTGCAAGATGAAATACGAATCTCGGTTTAGTTTTTTTTATGAATGCACTTACGGCACCTAAGTCTCTAATATCTCCTATCGACTCCATCTTACATATGTCAGTACCGAGTAGCGCGAAGTGATTAGGAGAACTACCTGTTTCCAGTCCGTAACCGAATACGTTAGCGCCTAGGGTGTTTAACCAAGCTACGAGCCAACTTCCCTTGAATCCCCTATGACCAAAAACAACTACATTTTGATCTTGAAACACATTTCCGAACACTTAACCCGCCTAATACAAAATATTTTTCCAATTGATCGGTGGCGCTTGTTTTTACACACTAACCAGCGTCGATCACAAAACCAGATCGGCCAACTCAACCTTCTCAGTGGTGAGGGGCCAGAACCGATGGAGATCTCCATGACCCGGGACGTTGACTATACTAAATCGGGATGTATCTGAGCACAAAAGTTCAATCGAGAGACTAGTATAGGGAGAACAAAACAGCCACGAAAAGCCATGATCGTTTATCTGCTCTTTTGATGTGATGTTCGGAAATACTTTGCGATCGATCGCTTCCTTGTGTAGCGGGTGTGGCAGATAATGAACCACACTATCTGCGTTAATTGTCGCCAGTTCTATAGCCGATTCATCGAACACTAAATTATCACTACCGATCAACACAGTTATGCCCTCGTCATGTGCATTGAACTCCCAATTAGTAATCAAATACCGAGACGCTCTGACGGGGAACGAATTTAGTGACTCATTGCCAAACCTATCAAGAAGCTTCTTTGAAATTAGATGAAAGTGAATCCTGTCGTGGCTATAAGGGGCTCTACGCAAAAGATTAAGTGCGTCTCCGCTGAAACGGAAATCAAATACTCTCTGGTATGCGTGTTGGTAAAAGCGAATATCACACTTCGATTTTTTATTTAGCATAGTATCGCAGAATACCTTCTCCCAAGGCTGGCCCTCGTAGGTTAAAAATAGAGTATCCAAATTGCCGCCTGAGTCTGCGATACGACTGAAGACAGATCGAAAAATACTATTTAGGATACAACATTTAAAATATCTGAAAGAGTCTCGGGAAAGTGAGGTAATTAATCTTTGTGCACAACTATGGGTCTTAAAATACGAATGTTTTCTGCTTATGAATAACAAAAAAATTGTAGATTTTAAGAAGCTATAAAAAATTAGATAGAGGCTAGAGATTAGAGCTCTAAAATCAAAAAATCGCCAGAAATATATTTGATCTCTTAACGCTTCACTTTCATCTATTAGACGCATTACTTTCAAACTGGGAAGCTCAAATAGTGCAGTCGGTATTACTAATATTTTCTTGTTTACAGTTTGATCGCCCATCCGCGTCCATTCCGCCGTTCCGCCCCAGTACCTTTGGAAAAGGTCAACGGTAGGATCTGAGAGATCTTCTGGGCTCCCATAGACCTGGACTAGAGCTCCTGTATTCGACAGGTCGGGCCGTGACCTTTTGTTCCACGTATTGAACCATACAATCTGACTCACCCGCGTGATACACCGGAGGCCCTGGGTGATTTTTTTGTAAATTTTGATGGATGACCCGTTCGACTTAGCGGTTTTTCCCTTTTTTTTAAGATCGCCCCTAAATCCCTCTATGGATTTGTAATCCGTTTGTGTACCGTAAAGAGTGGCCGCGCTATAGTCAGCCAATAGGGGCGATCGTAGGAAAAACTGCGCCGATAAGTAGAGTATAAACCTGTTTAGATTCCGACTTTTCAAGATATTCAGCTCTCTTAAATTACTGAAAAACCATTCTCGCTTAATCGTTGACCAGAAAAGTCCTTTATTCTGATCAATTAACACATCAACATGATCGGTTGCCTCCAACAAGCTATCAGTGATTTGCGGCAGGAATATTTCCGCAATCGACGCAAGACTTATATGAGTTATTTCGTGAGATTTGTCGCTATCTTCGCAACCCTTCAATAGGTCCGCTGACAAAGACACGTCAGACAGATGGAGATCAAATTGCTCGGAATAGATAACCAGTCGTGAGATCTGGCAAAAATTATTCTTTATTGAACATTTCATTAAATCCTCTAAAAACCTCACCTTTTCCGAAGATTGTCTGCTTGATACGTCGCAAAACTCGAAATAACCGCGTATTGCGAAAAAGTTTCCTGTCGTAATAACCGCTGAAGTATTGATTTAAACTATAGGCGATATGCTTCTTGAAGAAAGATGAGAGACCATACTTATAACCCGTTTCCTGATCGAAGTCTTTGAGTAAAACCTCAGCTTCCCTGAGTTTATTAGTCTGATTAAACTCCATATCTAAAACGATACTTGGGATTTTTGTAGATTCAGCTTCAAGAGCGGCATAAACTCGATGATGACCATCAACAATCAAATATCGTTCTGGATTTTTGTCGCGGCATAAAATAATCGGAGCTATTGGGTTGCCTTCTCGAATGCTTGATACAAGGTATTCAATGAACTTACGATTCGGTTTAAATTCTTTGAGTAAATCTTCATACCAATTTGATCCAATGGAATTCAAGGGAACAGCCTCAACTCCCAGCCGAAAGTAGGTATTTTCAGATTCGTTATCATTGAATTCCTCCACAATTCGGTCTGGATGGGATTCTCTTGCATATTCGCTTTCCTCAAGATAAGAAGTCAATTCTTTGGAAGCAGCGTTGATACATTTAGCAAAGGCGGCGAAACGACTCCTGTCCATAGCGATTCTAAAATCGCGGTAATGAATATGAATTTCATCTGTTACAAATTCATCCTGTAATTCAACCGCCATCTCACCATCGTAGTAAAAACTTTTGTTGGGTTTTGGTGAATTGGAGAGAAATCTTAGTTGTTGCGCACGACCACCACCGACCATGATTGTGGTCGGATACTCCCTTTCACGATAGTGTGGGTTGTTACTCAGGAACGTGCGAACGTCATCGGTCGATTTGTTAAGGATATCAACATATTCAAAATATTCATCAAGCGAAAATACTGTACGATATTCACGATGATGAATATGTATATTTTCCGCGAGGTCGATAAACATTCTTGAGTGGTGTGTTTCGCGCGATGGCAACTCAACTTTAGCCAACATTTTTTTTACGGATCCCACGTTTACACCTCCACTACTACTCAGTCGCGGTCATGATACGAATTGAGTCATCTAAAGTCTCAATTTTTTGCCCTATGATTCTCAAACGATCCAAATCCTCCTGTGTGTCTAGGGTGTAATGCCCCGATGACACCATTGAGTTGGATTTTTTTGGAACTGTGATGGCATTGAAAAGCTCGGGGCGCTGGTACATGTATAACGTGAGGTGTTCTCTGTGCTGATCAGACAAATCTGGTCGTGTTTGAAGGAACGCGAGCGACTCTCGGTCGAATACCTCAACGTCAAGACCAACGGGCATTTTGCCCTTGGTCGTCACTAACAATCTTTCTTGTTTTTTCCGCTCTAAATTAAACTCTCGGACAGCCATGCTGACGATATTCCCGTTAACGAACGGACAATCTGCGGTTACTCTTACAGCAATATCGATGTCGAAGTAATCCATCGCATTCGCGTAACGATCAATGAGGTCGAAGGAATTTCCTCGGAAACATTGCACGTTATAGTTGTGCGCTAACTCAGCAATCGGGTCATCAGTTGCCCGGTCAGTAGTGGCAACGATGATGTGATTACCAGATTCCGATTGTCGCAACCGTTCCAACAAAAGACCAAGCGCTGGTCTTCCTGAGATATCCAACAATGCTTTGCCGGGTAATCGGCTAGAATCTAAGCGCGCAGCTATTATGATTGCCAAATTCATATTAACTTTGAACCTTTTGTAACCAATCAGAGACAGTATTATTCGACGCTTTAAGGTACCTTGCACAGAAGGTTCGACGAGCGTCTTGTATGCTATCGCTCCACCACCAAGCCGCAATGTTGTCCATAGAGCTGTTGAGAAATTCACCAGCCTCTCTGCCGTCATTTAATAAGACGCCCGCATCGCGCAACAGCTGGAACGCATCTACTGCGTCATCCTCTATCATGATTTCCGAGTCTTGCCAGAATAATACTGTAGGAATGTTGCGGTACAATGCTTCCGCGTATGTTGTGGACAAATTATTTGTGCAAAATACATCTGTCGAATCAAGAGCAGCCTGAAAATCATAGTGATGATCATCGATAGTTAACCCGGGAAATCTCTCATTCAATTCGTCAATCTGACCCCACCCAAACTGCCTTGGATTACCCCGGAATACACAAGAATTCCTAAATTCAATACGAAGCGTTTCAAAAAATTGATTCTGGGATATCAATCTTTTTCGGAATATTTCAAAATCGTCTTTCCCAATCCATCTAGGAAACCTTGGCATCTCAGAACCTGCAAACAAGATTTTGTGTCCAGAATTATGAGCTTTTGTTCGCGGTGTTGTTCCGCATAATTTAAGGGAGGGAAGGGCCATAACTTTAACCCTCAGATCGTTTAGGGTTGGTACCACAGTCCAGCCCCATGTAATATATTCATCACGATCTAGAACTTCCCTCCTCAGGATCGGATGATTTTTTTGTAGCCCATAATTGCCCCCATGCTGGACTCCAATCGATCGCCCTCCGGACTCGCAAACTTCAGCAGCTATAAACTTAAAACGCTCACGGTAGTACCAACTTGTGGATCCAATAACCCCTCGCACGGCTGGCATAGGTACGGAACCAACGGCGAATGATCTAAATGAATCATAGTGTTCTACAAAAACTGACGGAACAAAGTGATCAAATGCCACATCTACCAAATCAAAATCATCATTAGTTTGAGTTATCTCTTCGCCTAGGAAACGGGGGGGTGTAACCTTAAATCCGGTATAAGAGCGATCGGTAATAAAGTCAGGCACCCATCGAAAGTTCGAAGCCCACCACAATTTAAAATCGATCGTTTTATTCTCCGGTACTTCAGATGCCAATAAAAGATCTCCCCGAATCTTGGATGAGATAAATAAAATAAATTTAGAAAGTATTACCCGAAAAAAAGTAATAAACCTTTCACGCGTAATCTTGGAGGAATCGTCATTTGATAGATCGCAAGAGACATCACGATGAACGAATTTATCGCGGTAACGTGATTTTACAATAAATGAAAAAAGTGTCTGGATAAAGAAGTCATGTTTGGCGGCCGTGATTGCATCAAGAGTTGTTTGAAACTGGGGCCATTGGGCTGGGGATATCGTCTGTACCAACACAGTTTCGCTGCTGGTACGCCCGATGCCGAACTGAAGTATACGGTCAAACAGGATCAACTGATGGACGAATTGATGAACCCAAGGTCCAAGTAGTATCCTCCAATATTTGACCGAAAAATTGGTTTTATGCAGTTCATTGAATGATTTAGATTTTTTTTCAATAAGCCTATCTACCAAGACTTCGGCGTGATTAGACAGTTCGGCACGAAATTTTTCGTCAAAACATTTGCTTTTGAAGCAAATCGGATAATCAAGACCACCATAAATATATTTACGAAGATCGTTAGGTCGAAGAGAAAAGCTGGCCAAATATAGTTGGCTATTAACCCCACTAGAGAACGATGGGGTGACCACTAACTCGCGCATTCTTTCTTTAGCACGAGGTGTATTTCGGATCCAAAGTGCTTTTTGTCGACCACCAGTTGAAGTTCATCTAACATACTCTCAAGCTTCAGCCTGAATACTGATTGAAGATTTTCGTTCAAGTTTTTTTGAGCTAGTTCTACCTGATATGAACGAATGAGATCGGCGATATCCGTGCCAAAGTACCACCGTCCAAGTTCTCTCAGTCGAAAATGTTGTATCAAATAATCAATTGAGGAATCAGTAAACAAATGAGTATGACCCCCACACAGGTGCCGCTGTGCAACGTTTTCAAAGATGTTCTCCGTAAATACAGTGAGCGAAAAAAGCGGTACTGAAAGATATAGATATTTGACATGATTGTTTCGTGTTACCGCTTCCAAGACCTCCAATGGATTTTGCACATGCTCCAATACGCCTATCATGGAAACCACACTGCAATCTGTCCGGTCTATGGAACCTATTAAATCTTCGGACGCAATCTGTTCGATAACGGAGTTACCATATTGGGTACCGTAGGCTACTAGATCCCTCGAGACCTCAATTCCACGACAATTTGTAAAACCTACTTTTTCCAGAGCATTTAGAAAATATCCTGCACCTGCGCCGACATCCAGCAGACCGGCGTCTTCTAGAACAGAATTCGAATTATTGGACAAGATTTCGCTCAGATACTCAGCTTTAGGTAGATAAATTGCCTCTAATCGCTGATCGTAGCTTTCTTGCTCACTAGATGAGTATTCATTTGCATAGCCAAGCAGATTGTCGCTATACAAAAGATCCAAGAACTCTGGCGTTTCAACATGCCCTCCATTTAGATGCCCGCAAAAGCCACAGAGATCGTATGGGACAGAGTGTTTAGTTAAGGAATTTTCGAATTGAATTTTGTGCCCACAGATTTTACAACTTGTGCGTACAGGACATTGACTATATCTTCTCGCTACCTCGATGTGGCTTGCTAAGTGTTCACTATTCTTTTCCAAAAAGTGAGCTTTTATCCCCTTGATGCCGACATAGGATTTACCATACCGATTCATTTCAGCCTTCGCCTTGGTCCAACATCTTGGCAATCTTCAAATCGAAAGGAGTTTTGATGGTTAATGCTGCTTGATCGTCAACTAAAATATGTCCAACCGTCCCATCCAGAAGGTTCTTTGACTCCAGGAGTCTATCAATACTCAGTGCAAATACCCCGGGAATTTGCTTATAAAATCGATCAAATTCCTTATCAACAGCTGACAAATACGAATTGTTACCTATCGACTCCATCCCTAGACCTCGATGCACATAGTGGTTTTCTGTTACCTGTTTCACAGCAATAACGTAATCTACATTGAATTGTTTGAATACAAGAATTGCCGCATCGATATGTTTATGGCTAATAAAGGGGGAATGCGCGTTGGCGATGAAGGCATTCCTATTACCACCGTAACCAACTTCCTGAATACATTGCCTTAACGACTCTGTCAGCGAATGATCGCCGACTAGCTCCCCGCCAAGAGCTCGCAAGTGTATCTCGACCGTCTCACCAAACTCGCCCCTCACATTATCGGCAAGGTCACTATCCGGCGTGCTGAAAACTACCGAATCTATATGTTTAGACAGCAGCAGTTGATCAATGCATCGAAAAACTAATAAACGGTCACCCAAAGTCTCGTTGCAGAAGTTGTTCAAGCCAAATTTTCCTAAATTTGGCAAAATCGCAACCGTCGATCCGTCGTCTCTAGCATTTTTTTGATCTTGCCGCTTGGTCAGAACGCTAATCCTCGCTTCAAGAAGCCTATTTGTGTTCGTACTTAAACTTTCAGGATGTTGTCGATAATAAAATAAAGGCAAGTTAACGTTCCGTACTTGATTGTCCAACGCGACTTTCATCCATAAATCGAAACCATCCTGACACTCGAGGTCACTATCGTAACCTCCCTTTTTTAAAAGAGCATCTTTTTCAAATAATGTGCAGGCACCATGCGCCACAAGATCTTTTAATATATCGTCATCCTGAAAAGCTATTCGTTGCATGATTGAAAGGATATTCCCCTCATTATCAACATTAAAATAATCTGGAAAAACGATCTTTGTTTTTTGATCTTTCTGAATTTCGGCTGTCATAACCAGCAACGCATCGGCATGCAAAAAGTCATCTGCATCGAGGCGCATAATATATTTTCCTCGACTTTCGTGGAGCGCCAAATTTGCTGCCGAAATCAAACTTGAATCCACTCCATTGAAAGTTCTCACATAATCAAGATTTAGATATTTTTCTATTATTTTTTCTGACTCCTCACAAGGCGAATTGTTAATAATCAAGACTTCAAAGTCTTTAAAATTTTGATTAATACAACTTTGAATAGATTCTTCTAGATATTTTTCATAATTATGGTTCACGACATAAATCGTAACGAGTGGATCTTTACCCATCATTTAAATGGATACCCTAGTTTAGAAAAATCAATCTGGGTAATACCTGAAAGTTCCTGAGTATCGTTGACAAACATATCTAGCAAAGCCGAATCATGATTAATTTGTTCGTTTGATTTACTACCGATTGAATTTAGTAAACGCGAAAAAAAAGGTATCAAATGATTTCGACTGAAATTATATACAGAAAGGTCATCATATAATCCGACCGTGGATCCAGAATTTAATTTCGTTTTCATAAACTTGTTCAACCAAATGTTGAGCCCCACTACATTTGAATGTGATCGATTTTCAGGGGTCGTCCATAAGCGCTCCGACGCTTTCAGGCTGTAGCCCAAATCTTCCAAAAACTGTTCAATTGCGCCTTCAGTCACCATGCTCTCAAACGGAATGACCTTGACCCTCGAACTGCCAAAAGCGTCCATATAAAGCTTCACGAGTGGGGTAAACTTACAAAAGCCTAGCTCCCTATTTTCCTCTCTCCGAGCAATCCAAGCTGGGAAGTCTAGCGTACTACCGTGCCTGATGTCGGCTAGATAATTCGAAATGAGATATGATCTGTGACTCCTCACAACAATCAAAATTTTTTTTGGCTCAAAGAGCGCACGTAGTCTTTGGCATATGAAGGCTACCTGTGACCCAGAAAAATATCCCTGGTTCATTCCAGACAGACCCTCTGCGCTAAGGCCTCGATATTCGTTCTCAACAAATCCTGCGTGAATACGCTGAAATACTGGGCCCTCATCAAAAAATGGTGGGGGAATCAGAATTAAGTCATCGAATTCGTTTCTAAGTGTTTTTTGATCGTTAAATTGTAGAATTTTCGCGTCGCCTACAGCAGAGAAAATTTTCTTTTGGAGAAAAGTTGAGCCCGTGCGGTGCAACCCGATATGGATAAAATCAAGTGGGATCTTTTCACGCACTTCGCTGCCCTTGCTTAGACTATTAGACGACTACTTATTTTTTATCAAAAAACGCATTTCACCCTCACCGAACCAATATCGATCGAGGGTCGGTTTCTGATGCATTATCTCATCCCAGTCGTATTGAACCCCACGATGAAGTCTTTTTATGTCTACAAACCCCGCCACATTTAGCATCTCTAATACCTCAATTTCACGATAACGCCTATGGATAGGCACGTAAAAGAAATCGTTTCGGTGGAATATGCGGCCAGGCGAATATCCGAGCACTTGCATGACATTTACACAAAATTCCTCGGGGATATCTGTCAAAAGTTTTCTACAACAATCAACGATATCCCAAAAAAATGAGTCAACTCCGCCGTAGAGATACAGCCAACAGTGGGACCCCTTCTGTAAGACCCGCGATAATTCAGATAAGCCCTTCAGAGTATCTGTCGTGTGATGCAACACCCCATTACTAAATCCGAACTCAAAGCTATCATCATCGAATGGCAGGTCCAACACAGACCCAGTCGCATATTCGACAGTATCTGGATGCCTATTATGATGCTCTGCGAATTCGATAGAGTTTGGACTGATATCAACCCCTGTAACGGTTGCTGATCCGAGCGTTTGTAAAGCCTGCGAATACCGGCCACTCCCACACCCAGCATCTAGCACTGATTTATTTTGAAACTGATCAACCCCATTCAACTTAAATCGAGTATTTAGTGACTCAGTGGTCTTATCAAAATATTCGATGCTGTCGAACCTACGCCACAATTTAAAATAGACCTCACCGGTTTGTTGAGCGATATCTTCGTAAGTATCGTCATTGCAAGAAGATTCGAAATCACCAAACAAAATTGTTTGTTCCTGAGCTAAAAGTCCATCTTGAATATTCTTTAAAGAGCCAGTTAGTCTATCAAACCAATCGATTGGATAATCGTCGTCTCGCATAATGTCCATAAAATCAAAGAGCGAAATCGCTGCAATTGTCTTCGAATAGTTATTATCAGGAACACTCGATACGAATTTTTCAAGTTTCTTTAAGACTTTATCTCTCATTATTTATTCCGAAAAAGAAGCAAGATTTCTTCCTATTTTTTCAAACTCATCCTTAAACTCAACCAGATCTTTAAGATCCTCCGGCATCATGCTCCCTCGATGATCGGGACCATACATATCAACGTCTAGAGTAAAGTGTTTTTCTATCAAACGAGCGCCCCTCACTATGGCTGTCTTCGCAGCAGTAAGCCCAATAGTATGGTCACTAAAACCAGAATATCTATCAAAATCAATTATTTGTATTTGCAAATCTTCAAGTGCGGTAGGGTAATCTGAAATACAATACAAGTAATCGATTTGGCTAGACGAAACAAAATCAGGAAACTCGACGCGATCCCACATACCTAAAGAGATGATTACTGGTTTACCGGTTCCTATTATCGCATTAATTAGCGCCGTATCTCGAATCGATCGCGAAGCAATTTTGTGTCGACATACCGTCGGCATTTGATCCACCCAAGCCAACCTTTCTTGATCGAAGACAGACGCCATAAACTCTATCCCTAAACGATCACACTCCTCGGCTAGTAATTCAACCTGAGCTCTGGAGAGCTCTGCCTTGCAATTGTAATCGAACCACTCGTTACCGACCTTCGGAAACAGCGCACGGGCGTCAAATACCTGAAATTTAGCAACATCAGCACCGGCCTCTTTGGCAGCTGCTATCAAATCTTTTGCAACCGCCATGTCTCCGTTATGGTTCTGTCCGATTTCTGCAATGATCTCAACCGACATTATGCAACTCCATAAACCGATTCAATACGATAAAACTAAAAATTGTGTGGCCATTTAATCGAGATTCATTTTGTACCATCTGTTTTGCTACGGTCAGCGAATTTCTTGACAGATAACCCAGTTGGCTCAACCTTGAGGAAGGCCCGAATGTGTCCTCGACCATGTCTGCCCATTGCGTCTTAAGCCAGTGATCGATAGGTATATTAAAACCATGCTTGGGACGTTTTATTATGTTTTCGGGCAATTGATGTTCGAATGCGCCACGCAATAAATATTTCAATGAATTGCTAGTGACCAACTGCGAGTACGGGATCCTAGCCGCCAGTTTTACAACGCTTTTAGCCGCAAAAGGTACCCTACCCTCAACCGAATATCGCATAGTCATGCGATCCAGTTTTCTCAGCATCTCATTCCGAAGATAAAATCTTCGATCATGTCGAATAAACTCAATGGGCTTGACGTCGCCTCCTGTCTTCAAATCATCAAAATGACGAAGTGATGATGAAACGGCACCGAAGAAACTTTCGGAAAAAAGAGATCTTTTTTCTCTCTCGCTCGCGTAATAGTGAAGCGCCCAAGCTTTCCTTTGGGGCGAGTAATTCTGCATAGCCTCTATTTTTTCATTCAGCGGCCTGCCAATATCTTGAAAAGATAATTCAGAATCATGGAACTGAGCTTTTCGATTTTTAATCCTCAATTGCTCTAAGTGGCTATACCAGGAGTATCCTCCGAAGAGCTCATCAGCGCAGTCTCCGCTGAGCAATACCTTGACACCATCATCTCTCGCCGCCCGCGCTACCGCAAGTATTCCGAGACCCGAGGAGACCGCGAAGGGCTCGGCAGCTGCCATCACGAATGTATCTATATGATTCCTGATATCTCTCTCAGTCAGTTTAATTGTGGTGTGCTTACACCCCAATGATCTGGCAAATTCTTCAGCATACACAGACTCATCAGCAACACCATGATATGGGTCAGCTATATCGTCGAAGCCCACGCTATATGTACTGACTGGTCCTAGTTCGTCACAGGTCAGCTTGGTGATAATGGAACTGTCAAGTCCCCCACTCAAAAAAGTGCCAACAGGAACATTTGACAATGTTCTCGATCTCACCGCATCACAGAGCGTATCGTAAACCAACCTGTAATCTACCGGTGACTGAGCATCATCTGTGTCTTGCACATGTGAACTTAGTGACAATACGTCTTGACTGACCAGATTTTTATCCTTATCAAAAACCAAGACCCCCCCAGGCGGAACCGCAAAAACGTGTTTATAGATTGTTGCGGGCTCAGGGATCCAAAGAAAAGTTGGCTGATCCCAAATCCCTTGCAGGTTTAACTCCCGACTAACCATATCGCTCTCCATCAAACCCGTTAAGTCTGAGGAAAAAATAAGATGTTTTTGGTCGTCACTTAAATGGAAATACAGAGGCTTTTCGCCTTCAGGATCACGAGCTAGAACTAAATTCTTGGACCACGTATCGAACAAGACGATAGCGAACATGCCGTCGAGGTATTGGACAAATGAATTACCAAACTTTTTGTAGAGGTGAGGGATAACCTCCCCATCCGAAAGGGTAAAGAAAGGGATCCCATCCCCGGCAAGTTCTTTCCGCAACGAAGGTGAGTTGTATATCTCACCATTGTAAAACGAGATATAACGGCGCTCAGAGCACCAAAACGGCTGCTGCCCGTACTCGACATCATTTATAGCGAGCCGCACCATCCCAGCGTAGAAATCATCCTGCTGGAAACTGTTGCTACCATCTGGGCCACGATGCCACTGCACCTTTAACATGCGATCTACTTTATTTTTTGCGAAGTCGCTGTCGGAATACAGTCCAGCTACGCCACACATAATAACTCCAATTTAACGAAAATAATTAGCCTAAAGTCGCCTTATGCAACTTCTGATGCAAACGAGTGTTCTTATCATCTAATGGGAGTATCGCCCTAGCGTACTTCACACGAAATTGGGACCAATCAGAATCGGAATAGGAAATAAAGCGCGATAACCGTGGGCAGAACAGAACTGGATCGATCTCATCGGTCCAAAACTCACCGGAGTCACCAAACTTGCGATACCCAAAAACGGTATCTCTACCGAAACAACGCTGTACACTCCAAAAGAAAACTGCTCGTCCACGACTCAGCATTTCATGCCCTAGGGTCGAGCCGTGCGTAACTATATATTTGGCTTGATCCAGATATTGGTACGTGTCCAACTCAGAGGTACGGTAAACATAATTAATGTGTCCAAACCCCAGATACGTCAGATAGTCCCTCTCCATAAGCGCTGACTGCTCGTCTTTCGCTCTCCCAAATATTTCGAAATCCAAAAGATTGGATTTACAGAATTCATAGAGTGTTCTGATCGCAATGATGTTTTTTCCATAAATTTCTTGGTATGAGATATTTTCACCACTTTCATTTAGGTACCTAGAAATCTGTTGAGACGCGTTTCGATAGTTATGTTTCTTGTACTGGAGTAGATAAACTAACTTATTTTCGGGAATCTCTTTACTCAACTCTATATGGTTGCTCTTAATAGATCCACATACGTGGATGTGTTTCGCTTTTAGACCATTTTCGGAATACCAATCTTTTTCAGCTCTAGTCATTATAAAAATATGGTCCACCTCAAATTTTCTCCGTTTAAGAAAAAAAATTTCTCTAGCTTTCAAGTCGGTTGTCCCTCGTAAACCATTTTGAAATAGAAAAATCTTCTTCTCTGGATAATAATTTTTAATGCACCAGTAATTTTTATTATTATCTACCGCAGTAAAAATGATAGATGGATTAACGCTATCAATGATAGACAAGAGATAAAGCTCTTTGAGATTATTAATGGCGGGTACATTTCGGAGTAATTTTTTGAAAATTATTTTCAATAACGGTAAAATATAAATTGTCAAGCGATGCATATTTACGAAAAATATTTCGCAGGGATCTACGTTCATTTTTTTTACGAAAGTGGCACTGTGAAGTTCATCAAGCACTAAGATTCTAAAATTCCCACATCCCCATTTAACATTAGCAATTTTCATTTCTCTAGAGTCGCAATGATCTCAGTATCAATGTGGTCTAAGCGCGAAACAGTCACCGTAGACTCAAGGTCCTCAACTGTATCTAACTCAATCCATAGCTGTTCGGTTTTAACCGCAGCGACGTCATATCCTCGGTTTATGATCTCTTGAATCAGATCGGTAAAATAAGCTGCTTCGAACGGTTTTCCGTTTACAAAACCAATATGATAGCAGTCCTGTAACGTAGTCTTTAGCACCATCGAGCCACGCGGGCTCAAGTAAGTCAAACCGATATACTGCCCCTGAATCTCATCTAAAGAAAGGGGCTTTGCACCCAACTGAGTTATAAAATTTTTATCATTAATTCTCATGGTTTCAAGATCTTCGAGAGGATTATCTATTCTCTTGGACCAATACTCTTTCCAATTCAGATCCACAACAGTCGCGATATCGGCCCCACAATTATTCAAGCTTCTTAGTATTGTGGGGGAATACGCGATGTCGCCATAAGAAATTATTAGCCGGCCCTTTAGATATTTTCTCGCACAATACAGCGTTGAGACCATATTGGTGGTGCTGAATTGAGGGTTTTTTATCATGCGCACGTTCAATTGCTTTAATTGATTACTCTGCCAGCCCGCAACTAAGATCACCTCATACCCAAGATTCTCCAAGATTGATAACTGGCGGTGTATCAGCGGAGCACCGTTTATGGGAACCAGACATTTGGGTATATCTTCAGTGTGAGGTCGCAGACGCTTCCCCTCGCCTGCGGCTAGTATGATCGTCCTCATGAATGTGGCGAATGCGAAATCAGGGAGTAAAATCGATCCAGCTCTAACCGCCGGAAGACAGACTCACGTTCAGGGTGCCACATCCAAGCTTCCCAGGGGAGTATATCGTGCTTAATCGCCTCGATTGCACCTTTCTCATCGGACGCAAGTACCGAAAATCCAGGAGGGCAAGCTTCGATACAAAAACGATGAAAGCTATTTACCTCAGTCTCTAAACAACCATAGATCTGATGCCGCGTTCCCACATGACTACTCAATTCTTCGACTCCAACGCCAAAAAATGAGGCCATAAGTTGCATGCCGCGACAGATCCCTAGGACAGCAATTTCCAACTCTCTAGCTGCCTCTAATAAATACAATTCTGTACTGTCTCTATCCGGGGCGTCACCAAGATCATTGCCACCGGATAAAAGCAATGCATCGATTTTTAGATTTCTCAGCCACTGATTTGCTTCACTATCTGACTTTATATTATTTGGCACCAAGAGTGGGATCCCTCCCATCGACTGCACCCAAAGCAACAAGCGTTGGTCAATAGAATCCCGCTTTTCCTCGCCTTCCCGGCAAACGTCAACCCGCATCGTGATGCCAACCCGAATTATCGGAACCTTGACCTTATCCATCGGAACACTTCATGATTGCGAGGTGCTTCAACACGGGATGGATGACGTAATAGGTCTTTCCCTTTTTGCTATGTTGTTCTTCACAATTAATTTCATCGGGCCAACCATCGATAACCTGCTTCAGGCTACTTACCAGAACTCTTGATCTGGCTGCGGAATCGTAGAAATGGTCCATTTTTTCCACCCTCGAGGGCAGTCGAAAATACTGTCTATCTATTATGGGTCCTTGATCAATATCCCGCTCTAGAAAAATCGAGGATGCTCCAATCTGCCGCTCTTTTAGTATGCTGTAATAATTGGTAGTACTACCGCGAAAGTAAGGCAAAAACCCTCCATGAACGTGGAGAAAAAATTTACCCAAAGATAAGATTGGGGCTCTCAAAATAGAACCGCCGTACCCAGAATAAACAAACAATTCCATTTCCGAATTTGAAAAATATTCCACCACTGCTGGATTATTAATATCCGAATTGGGGAGTGAAACATAATGATAACCAAACGAGTCAAGTAAATCTGTTAGACCAACCCTTAAGTCAACTTTTGCTTCTGGCCATTCAGGATCGTCCAGTAAACATTCATCATCTCGACCAATCATCCCCGCAGCACCCGCAACACTGGAAGGGACGAGAATGACCAAAGAAGGTCTTAGATTTCCCAAACGTAACGCGTTTAGATATATTCTCGAGCGGGAGGTATCTGCCGCAATAAAGCCAAACTCTAACATGTATTAACGTTCAATCTTTCGACTAGATTTACCTCACTCAAAACCAACACCTCAAAGATACCAAACTCAGCATGATCAAGCTTTGTCTGAGGCTTAATAGAAATGATAATGTCTACTATTTTAAGTAGTGTGCTAAGGTGTTGAAGGTCTCCAGTTTTAATATATGAATACGCCAGAACCAAACCCATAAAGAGATACAGTATATATTCTCGGTCACTACCACTCCCTGATTTTACTGGGCTCTCATAATAAGGATATATTTTTTTTGATACTTCGAATCTGTGTACTAAAAGATCCAAGTTACATATCGCTTTTTCTTTATCGCCTAGTAGAAATGACTTTGCTATGTTTAACAGAAAACGCTTAGTAGATAATAATCCCACATCATTTTCTAATTTAGACTCACTATCGAGTTCTAAAAACTTCTCCAACTCGGTCACTACCTTAGATTCAATATCTTCGACTGATACTGCTTGAAACGAAGAAGAATTTAAGCAAGTTAAACGATTCTCAAGATAAGCATCTATAAAATTTTCGCCCTCAAATTTTGAGTACATATAATCTTGTCTTTCATCGATGAGATCTGTTCCGTTGTACTGATACTTCATTTTACTTGGTTATTCAGCTGTTGAAATATTCCAGACGCATTTAACAAAAAATCATCAAGTGTACTGTCATTTTTAATTAATAAATCTGGCATTTCAGGTATTGTAAATTCAAGATCAAGCCCAGCAACGTTCCGTATTTTACCCTCATTGAATTGTCGATATAGACCTTTTGAATCACGTTGGATTAGGTCATTGATAGGGCTATCAATAAATACTTCATAGTAATTAATCAAATTTTCTCTACACCAGTTCCGTGACTCAGGGAATATAGACAAAATGGCACAAACAACATTTATCCCTTGCTGCTCTAGAAATTGCGATAGACGACAAATACGATCAGCATTACCTTTGCGACCCTCGAGCGAATGGTCGAGATCGTCTTGGAAGAGCTCCCTAATTTTATCGCCATCAAGCAATACAGTCGGGTGGCGCGATTCTCTCGCGAGTCTAACGACCTCTTCTGCCAACGTTGTCTTACCACAACCAGATAATCCGATGATCCAAATTACCATGATAATGCTCCGTGAGACGGCCCCAGGACTCCACGCTCACAATCGATCTCTAATTCCTCTAACTGCCTCAAGATCTCGTAACGTTGCTCTCCACAACCGATGGCTGCAGGTATATTAAACTCAGCGCATCTTATTGCCATATGTGAGTTAACGCCTCCATATTTCGTGATTAAGCCTGAGATACCGTGCGCAAAAATCCAATCAAATCCTGGGTCAGCATTTTCGATAAGTACAATTTTACCCGATATGTCTCTTCTAAGACTGTCGTTAGTCAGAAGAACTACTTCAGCTTGGACACTATTATTTGTAACAAAGTTGGGCTGACTGACCTGAAAGGGGATGACGTACGCTCCCTGAGCATCATGCAATATCATAGGTAGCCTGATCGCCGCATTTAATTCGTACTCCATCGATCTGTTGCGATATATACTTGTTAACTCGTCCTTTTTGGAAATCAACTCTCGATTACCCAAGATAACTTCGTCGATCCGCAAAAACGACAATATTTCTCTCGAAAGACCTATCGAGGCTCCTTGATTTGCGATCAACTCAAGCATATCGCTTACCGATTTCGTAAACACAAACTTAGAATATTCGCGCGCCCTGATCGCTTCAGCACAATAATCCAACAACGAATCTGAATTGAGATCAGCCCAACCAATATTTTCCAACGCAAGATCAATTTTCTTGAGAGAACCATCGCTAAATGCGCTAATAGGCTCGCGGTCAACATGTACGACCGACAACTTTTTTTTCTCAGTGAAGAAATTTTCAAGTTGATCGTACCTCAGAGATAAAATATCGTACGTTCCGGGTCTTAAATGCCCATATATTTCGAAAAAATCAGCATTTTTCAGACTTCCTTCCGAAACCTTAGACATATCCGCCACTAATTCTGAAGCAACCGTAATAATGCTAGATTGGAAATTTTGTATTTCAGTAGCTGTGCCTAAATTCTCTCTTCGCAGCGACGCCAGCATAGTTGAAGCAATAAACGCGTGCCGAGCTAATATCGCGAATGGTACCGTTCCATACTCAATTATCTCGGATACAAATGTATTTAGATCTTCCAGAGTAAGGTTTTTTATATCCCGCAGATAATTGTGTGACTTAAGAATTTGAATTTTTTTTAGTGCATTCTCGATCGAACCCTCACCACATCCATCAATTAAGTTCTTAGTTAGTGCCCTCAGATACTTTTTGAAGATAACTTTTTCATCTGTCGATAGAGCCTGTCCTACAAGCTCGTCTAGTCGGGTATCGATATCGAAAGTAAAAGCTGTAACAGCAATATCGAACTCTACCTTATCGTGCTTCTCCGGTTTTTTGATTAGTTCGGAAATCCAATGGTCAATGAGAGTCTCACAGATATCGTTCGGCAAACCTTGCGGCAAGAAAGAGTTAAAGCTCAGCCTTACATCAATGAATGGCTGACCTGTAAAGATACTCATCAAACTCTGGGCTTGGGGCACCGAATACCCCATCATGTTTCGCGCCCTACTCCATACCTTTTCGGTTATCAATTGCTCGTACAATGAAATAGCGAGAGGTCGAGGAACTCTTCCCAGCAATTCTGCCGGGTTCCAATCTGGCATCTGACCGAACACAGTAGTTTCGCCGAAAACACCCGGAGTTCGGGAAAATCTCTGCTCTAGATCAGCGGATAGATCACCAAGCTTTTCTCGCAATCTTGAATCAAAACCGTCCGGAAATTCAGTACAACCAATGATAGGCCTCACTTGAAGGATATAGATCAAATCTTGAGTATCAGATGCAAACTCAATATCCAAGTCTGTTCGGTTAAGTTTTGTCTCTAACTCAATAATCGCGGCTAACAAATTCTGAAAACGTCTAGACCTTAGAGAACTAACTGAGTCTTTATACACATATAAGGTTCGATTCGAATATTCGCCCTCTCCTGCGGTAACAGTATCGGTCCTTCCAGTTACATCGTCATAATTTATGACGTAGTAAGGGGATCCTGTCTTAACCTCACAAGTAAACACCACTCCGCTCATAGATACGTTATCGATCATGTCTTGAATTAAGATCTCTTGTCCAAGCAAATAATCTGACGTTATTTTTTTACTGTACGCTTCTATGACTTTATCAATGGCGTCGGTAATAGCGACCTGATCTTTTGGGTCCACATTTAGAATAGAATCAAATTCTCCAGCACCGGAACTTATCTGATTATCTTCAGAGGTCGTCGATGATCGAACAACTATAAAATTTCTAAAATACCTATGAATGAAGTAAAGACAACCCGCTCGATCCTCCGTCCAGTCCTTTACCGAAAAAACGTAAAGGTTAGGGATAACTGCACAATCTAATCGATTTTGGAGGTGTACTAATGTTTGGGCTTTTGTCTTGAAAGTATATGGTTCGTCTAGTTGCATTCGACCTCTAAGAAATTACTACACCAATCCATAGCGGTTAAGTCTGTATCTTTCACTTAAGTCCATAAGTCGAACAAATATATCTGGTCTAAGACTACTCTCAAACTCTGCGATTTTTTCTATCTGTTGTGTAGCCACAATCTGTCTGGGAAATCTAGCTTGCGACGTCTTTTCAATCGTAGACGCTGTTGGTTCAACATCTAGAAATTTGCAAATCTTCTCAATCACCAATTTCGGCTCTACACACAAATCCTCGAAAAATATATGTTGGATTTTATTTTTTTCTTGAAGTGCATCATACGAATCAATAGCACGCTGGAGTAGGTCTGTTGCAATAACCACACAACACTCCATAGGATTTAAGCCATTTACATCATAATCCCTATTCTGACAGTACCACGGTAAACTTTGTCCTTCAGACCCTGTTACCAGTAATGTAAAGACAGAAGGATCCGAATTCATAAAACGATCTCCCCAACCCCGAGTCCACCAAGAAAAAATATTATCTATTGGATCCCTCCATAGAGAAAGCATCTTAAAATTCAAGTCCAATACATCTAACAGCTGTACATTCACTAAAAAATCATGAGTTTGAAATGGAATATAATTTTTTTGCATCCGGCACTCATCTATAACTGCCGGACCGTCCTCTTTGACTAATCGAGAATAGTAAATATCTGGATCTTTAAAATTCTGTATTCCCGTCTGATCTCCATGCCTGAAGTTTACATTCCGCCCTAAAGTTAAATTGTAACTGAGTTCATTCAAATATATTCTGGTTATAGATTTTGCATAATCTATATCTAGTTTCTGAAGAGATAAGCCAGGAACGACAAGTTCAAGTATTGTTGAAAATTGAATATGCTCCATATTTGTTAATGACGGCAGTATTCCGCTGAGCGACGATTTGCCGCAACGAGTGATGCCGTCTATAAATACCAGCGGGAAGCTGATATCTTCCTGTAACGCTGTTGAAAACGAAGTTGGACTTGGGCCGTTACCAAACACCAAAACCTCCGTCCACGGTAAGGGTTTGGCCAGTCATATATGACGACATCGGGGTACATAGAAAAATCGTTGCCCAGATGAGGTCGTCCTCTGAGGCCATCCGCTTGAGCGGTGTTCGGTCAATATATCGCCTAATAAACGCGTCATCTTGGTCACGAAAAATCCCCCCCGGCGCAATTGCGTTAACGCGGATCGAAGGCGATAAAACCGTTGCTAGTGAACGAGTCAACTGTGTTAAGCCAGCCTTGCTGACACCATACGCAACTGGGTTATTCATTTCTGTGCCCTCGTACAGCCTCAAATCTGGGCCCAGATGAGCATAAATTGAAGTAATGTTCACTATGGTCCCGATTTGCGAAGCAGATAACAAGGGAGAAAGTGCTTGGCTGAGGTGGAATGGGGCTGTGAGATTTACCTCGATTGCTCGCCGCCAAGCTGATAATGACTGCTCATCAAATGGCTGCGACCAGCCCTTTAAATTCGAGTCCCCCACAAAAGCTGCATTGTTAACAAGACTGTCTAATCTTCCTAGTGATTGCGATATGTAACTTATCAGCGAATTTCTCTGCTCTTCCTTCTCTAAATCACAACAATAGTAGTCGATTTCGCTCTTATTGCCCGACCGACTAACCGGAACATTTGGCCCCACCGACTCATGTTTATCCACAATCAAAACATTTGCATTTACCTTTGTAAAAGCTGCAACGAGTGATGTCCCTAGGTGACCATTACCACCCGTAATCACGATCCATTGGTCGGTTAGGTCCGGTAACTCAGGGCGGGGGCTCATTTTGATCTTCTCGACAATAAAAATTCAGCGTATTCGAAGTCATCGATATCATCAATATCAACCGATCGATCCCTCGGGACTTCAACAGATCTAACGAGTCCCTCAAATAGATGCTCACACGTCATGACATATTTCGGACCGGCGACATACGCGATCGTAGTCACGTCAAATACTCGTGGAGCCACTTGCCTCTGCGAGTAACCTCCAGACTCAAAATCGCAAACCAATTTCAATTGATCATTGGCATCCATCTCCATCATATTAAAGTACGGGTTCCGCTTTGAAGGCGTCACCGTAACAACTAAATCACACGGTTTTTCTGCGAACAACCTTACCGCTCGACAAATATCCTCCGGCAATCGTAAAGGCGAAGTCGTTGGAACAGAAAGCAATGCCGATGGATAACAACCTTCATCCTTTGCTAGAAATTCCAATGCATGACGCCAAGATAAAATTTCTGGGCTGTCATCAGACGCCAAAGAAGCAGGTCTGATAAAGGGCGTCTCGGCACCAAAAGAGTTCGCAACAGTAGCTATCTGTTCATCATCGGTCGACACCAATACACGTCTCGCGACACCTGAGGTAATAGTTTGCTCTATCGCCCAACCTATAAGAGGCTTTCCGGCAAAATCTTTCAAGTTTTTCCCGGGAATACCCCTCGAGCCACCTCGAGCAAAAATTACAGCTACCGTATCCAGCTTCTCGTTTTCTTCTTTCACACTCGGACCATCATCCGAAGACCACTCGCCTTGGCCGATTTTCTGGCTGCATCGATCACCTGTAAAACACGGACACTAGTGTGAAAGCTATCCCACGAATACTCTCCGCGCTCTATTCGATCCACAAAATTGCAAAGTTGTAGCCGATAGGCGTCACTTCTATCAAATTCAGGGAAATTCTCTAGATTGGATTGGTCATGCTGCGAAAACAAGGTCACTTCCTGTCTCATTAGATCGCAATATACTGTACCCGTGGTCCCTACAACCGTGTAATTTCTGATCGCCCTGTGGCTAGTCACGCCCATTGTCAGGGATACCACAATTTCCCTATCACTCGTGGCACACCTAACACCCAAAACCAAGCAAGCCAGATCCTCAACATCGACAACTAAGTCACTGGTTTTTCCTTCCCACGCCTGAACCCACTCTATGTTTCCAAGGATCCACTCCACTGAGTCAATCTCATGACTTAATTCAAGCAGCACCCCTCCTCCGAGAGCTCTGATGCCAGTCACTGATTCTAGAGAGTCTCTCTGATTTCTCCAATTTGGAAGGAATTGACCCACCTGGAAAAAAGCGGAGGTCACGATCCCAATTTTACCGGCTTTTATAGATTCACGAAAAACACGCACCGACTCAACAAAGCGGAGATTGTATCCAACTTGAATCACAAGTTGTCTTTGCCTGTGTCTCTCAAAAAACCGGTAGCAGCGCTCGAGATCAATATCAACAGGCTTTTCTATCAGAATATGACATCCCATTTCGGCAAGAATGTCTGCGGTTTTTAAATGAAGGGGTGCCTCATTGGCTACGATCGCAATTTGTGGTCGAAATTCCGAAACACGCTCTAGGGATGCTGTAAATTCTTCCGAGTCCGAGGCTACTAACTCTCCCGCACGTCTCGAATAGACCAATATTCCTGCTTTGGGCATCACGCGTTGGACTATGGCTACGTGGCGCGAGCCTGCACTCCCTAGCCCCCAAATTAAAATTCTCTCTAAACCAAACACGGTGTCTGCGTCACAGCGCTACAGATGAGAGAGACGGCCACTTGGCAAGGTTTATTCCACAAGCGATGGAATGAGTCCTCGCATCCCTCAACCCGTCTCCAACGAAGTTCAATAAATTGGCGGTAGCAACAGCATCGACTAAATCATGTCTTAGCCCTTTAACAAAATGATCTCGATTGCCTATTCCACCGCCTAATATTATCGGTATCGGCCACTCCTTTGGTAGAAGATTCAACATCTCAAAATCTAACCCCGTGCCTGTGCCATCTCTGTCGATTGAGTTCAAATAGAGTTCACCAATACCTACTTCAGCCAAATATGAAAAGGCATCTGTAATTGAAATTTCCGTCTGTTCAGATCCATTACCTATGAAAATATCGTAACGATCCTCTGCTGTATGTCGTTTTAAATCAAGGCAACCTAAAATACTCTGTGAACCAAATTCTTCAGCCAGATCGCTAACCATGGTGGTAGTCTCGTCCAGCAGACAAGAGTTAATGACAACCTTATCGGCTCCACTCCGAAAAAGCTCTCTCGCTTGATCTACTGAGTAAATGCCTCCGCCTACACTTATAGGGATAAAACATTCTTTAGAAATCGCTTGCAGTACGCTCACTATTGACTCTAAAGACCGCGTTTTTCGGCTAACATCTAGAATGATCAGCTCATCAATGAAAAAGCTGACCTTCGCAAAGTTATACTGTTTTTTCAGCCAATGCAGATCGCCAATCTTTTGCAATCTAAAATTACGACTGAGTACAAAATAACCTTCTCCATCATATAACAGGGTAAAAATAATCCTCTTTTTTACCATCTATTTACGCTCTTAAAAAATTTAATAGAACCCTTAAACCGTTAGTCTGACTTTTTTCAGGATGAAATTGCGCACCAAAAATATTTTTGCTCCGATAAGCAGAGATAAATTCATCACCATAATATGACGTCGCAACGAAATCTGTTTCATTTCTTAATTTGGTCATTCGATAAGAATGGCAGAAATAAAAATCCGCATTCTTCTCAACTCCTTCAAAAAAAATATCTTTTGAGTTGCAATGAACTTCGTTAAATCCCACATGCGGTACTTTCAATTCTTTCCGTTTTTCGTGGTTAAACCGCTCAACGCGAGCATCAATTAAACACAAACCATCTGAATAGCCCGCTTCTGAGCTTGACTTAGCCAATAACTGAAATCCCAGACAAATACCTAATAACTTTTTATTTTGACTTTGGACGGACGTAATTAGAGGCTCTGCGAGCTGCCTTCGATATAATTGGTCCATCGCATATTTAAACGAACCAACACCGGGCAGAATAAATGATTCAAATTGCTCAAAATCTTCTGGAGCAGTTATCAGCTCAGCTTCTGCTCCAAGAAACTCGAAGGCTGACAACACAGAGTGAAGATTTCCGCAGCCGTAATCAACTATTCCTATTGGTCCAAACACGTTATTTGATTTCAAATTTCGGTGTCCACCTGTCGCCGACTTTCTCAAAAATTGTCTCGTTGGCCCATCGATCTAGTACATCGGAGAACTCCGTAAGATCCATGTCAAAATACTTTAAGTAAAGGTCAACAAATTCTTCAGGATACGCACCATCATACAGCCTCACCAGGTTCAGTGCTTGAGATCGGTCCATTGCACCCCTCCGAATTTCTATAGAGGCATCCTGATTCGCTCTCCCAAAACCGAATTTGAGATACATCAGATAAGCGTGCAATGCATATAACGCCTGATCATTTTGAGCGAAATTGGTAAATGTTCCGGCATTTGTACTATCTGCCTCTTTTAGGCCACAGTGTTCTTTCGCTACTAAATAATTACGGTACGGATCCCAGTTCTCAAAATAAGACCAGTGAGTAATATCGATTGGTGTTACGCTCAATTCTTGTTCACTTGGGAACTGAAAAAACGCTAGATCTCTGTTGGAGAGGTTGGCGCTATTTAAAACGGCTTGATACCCGTCCTCCAAATAGATTTTTTGCATATAGGAGACATCAAAAATTGGATCTTTTTCTGTCTCAGTGGAGCCACCGTATTCTACCTCGCCATCTTCTCCGTAAAAGATCAAACCAATCTTCATTGCGTGGGCCATTTGAACAGGTACGGTCAATATAGCTGTCAACCATCCGTAATACGGAAACCCTTTATTAATAAATCCATGCTTGTTGAGGATTTTCATAGCACCGGCACATGGATTTACAGAAATATGGTTATACCCACTTTCAATAAATGACTTGAGGTTGCTTTCACCAAGCTCAAGTGAAAGTGGGGGTGTCACAGTCAAACATAATGGATTCATCCCAAACTCATGTTTTAACTTATATGCAACATAAGAGCCGTCCTTACCGCCACTTACTGGAACCAAACAATCAAATGGTTTACCCCGCCCACGATGCTTCCCAAGCAACGCCTCCAATTCAGAAAGGCGAGCATCCCAATCTAGCGACTTCTTTTTTTCCATCCATCGGCATGCATTACACCAGCCCCGATTATCAAAGGTTATCCGCGGTCGCGTCGACATTGCCAAGCAATTAGAGCACCATTTGGTTTCAGCCATCGTATTCACTAATGTTTCTCTTAATAATCTAAATTTTTAAATGTCGAAGGGTATTGACAATATTTACCGCCGTAGCGAGGTCATCTGGCCTTCCGATATCAAGCCAATGCTCATGCATCGCGTAGACCTTGACCTTTTCGCCAGCAACTTTGATCTTCATTAACAATTCAGGAGCACTGCAGGAACTCGACTCATTCAAGAAATTCAGGGAGAGAGGATCAAGAACATAAATTCCTGCGTTTACATAACAGCGGTGCATGGGTTTTTCATCAAACTCTACCAAATCAACGCCCTTCGTCGTCACAACGCCGAAAGGATTTTGCCACTCGTGTTCTCTGACCGCCAACGTCGCAAACGCCCCAGATTTTGAATGAAAATCAAGTAGTGCCGAGTAATCGATTGACGTCAGAATATCCCCATTAGTAACAACAATAGGTAAGTCTCCGGGCTCGGAAAGAAGAGATAGAGCGCCAGCCGTCCCCAGAGGCTCGCTTTCGGTCAGATATTCAATATTGACACCGAATTGCGAACCATCTTCAAAGTATTCTCTAACTATATGACCAAGATAATTTAGAGAAATGACAAAGTTTAGGAATCCGCTGTCCCTCGCTGACAAAATAATATGCTCAAGGATGGGGGCATCAGCAATTTTCAGCATCGGTTTTGGGCAATCATTTGTCAAAGGTCTGAGGCGAGAACCCAAACCCCCTGCCATAATAATCATCTTATTATCGATCTGATTCGGTGTATCTAAGTCGTCCCAAATATGGACACAACTTACCCTGTCGTCAGCATCAAGTTCTGGAATTTGATGTATTTTACTGGCAGCCATTAGCGCGCGAATCTGAGAAGGAAATGAAGCAGCCTTCACAAAAATTGGGCTTTTATTTGCAATAGCCATGGCACATTGATCCATATCTAAGCCGTTAAGTAGGCCTCGCCGGATATCGCCATCACAAATTGTCCCAACCAAACGATTTCTATCATCAACGACCAAGACGATCTTTAGACATGACTCATTTAGACTCTTCGCGGCGTCACGAATCTTTGATGAGGTGCTTACTGCGACCATAGACGCGGGGACTTGCTTAAGCATAACAAATACTACCGATTGTGGTTCCTACCGTTAAGTCGCCCAGAAAGACAGGTGGGGGACATTTATTTAGTGATGCGATCAAGATCGAAAAATTTCTTTTGAGTAATTTTTTTTAACGGGAAGCGCTCTAGAATCTCCGTAATTCTCGCACTAGTCTGTTCATATTCGTATACATTATCAGCCATGCAAATTGAGGATCTAAAGTCGTTAGATAGTACTCTTTTCAATGCTTCATCTATTTCATCGGATACAGGGGCGCAACTGATAACCGAATCAGACATTTCTCTACCGTCCTGCCTTTCACCAATATTTATGGAGCCTACACCTAAACTCGGAGCTTCAATAATACCGCTAGATGAATTTCCTAGGACGCAATCCACCTGCTTAAGCATCGAAAAATAGTTAGTCGCGCCCAATGATTCAAAGAAATAACGTCGTTGACTTTTTTCAACAAAATCAATAATCCTTGCTCTAAGTAGCTTACCCTCCGGGTCAACATTAGGAGAGGTGAAAATTAAACAAGCGTCAGGAATTTTCGAAACAGAATGCAACAATTCATTCAATGCAGTAATACTTGGCACCGTACCTAACGTCACAGGATGAAATGTGATCAAAATATTTATTTTTTGGAACTTCATTTGAAGTTTTTTTTCTAAAGCTTCCCTACTTATTAGGACGGTGTTTTTTATATTTTCAACGCCTAATGAACCAAAATTAAAAATGTTATCAGGGTTCTCACCGAGCTGTATGACCCGTTCTCGATACTTCTGTGTAGATACAAAGTGAAGGTGTGACATCTTGGTGACACTGTGACGGATTGCATCATCGAAGGCACCAATGGTTACTTCGCCACCATGAATATGACCCACTGGAATACCAAATAATAGACAAGCAGTAACAGCAGCTAGGATCTCGTAACGATCACCCAGTACTACGACTAAATCTGGTGACAAAATATGCAATAGGTCAGCAAAACCAATCATCCCAATACCGAGAGACTTAGTGACGGCGACCGCCTTATCCGAACCGATAACACAATCAATCCTTTCTATATCAGTAATCCCCGAAGCATTTAAATCATCCCATATCTGACACTCATCGGTTATCAAATGAGCACCAGTGAGCACTACTTTAAGGGAAATTTTTTCAGACTGACTCAACTTCAAAATAATGGGCTTAAGAAGCCAATAATCGGCTCTTGATCCACTGACTACACAAATCTTTCTCATACTTGTATGGGTTCGTTTTTACGAAAATTTCTATTGGCCTTCAAGCCTAAGACTGAATTGATTTTCATCGGAGAGATACCAGTCCCCGGTCGTTTTACCGCAATATTCTCAGAGCTAAAAGTATCACCCTCTGATATATCTACAGCTGCCACAAGCGACTTTCTGACTAATAATCTATTGCCGCGCTCGCTGTTTGTTACTCGCTTAACGCCATCACCTAGGGCAACTTCAGCTTCTCGAATTCCCCGTACGTACTTTATAAATTCTGTTGGTTCCATACTCGCTTTGTGATCGGGTCCGGCCTGCGAACTGTTGAGTGTTATATGTTTTTCAATTACGGATGCCCCTAGAGAAACAGCTATGATACTCGCCACAGATCCGCGAGTATGATCAGAATATCCTACCCTTATGCACAACTCCCTCTCGATGGTTTGAATCGCTCTGAGATTGGCATCTTCTAGTTCCGTAGGATATTGAGTATTACAATGCAGAACCGTGATTTTTTTCTTATCTGTACCCGCTGCGATTAAAACCTCAACAGCGTCACTAATTTCATGCATCGTAGACATTCCAGTAGAAAGAAAAATTTCAGCATTAAACGAGCCTAGGAGTTTCAGATAGGGATAATTCGTAATCTCCCCCGACGGCACCTTGAAACTTTTAAGACCCTGACTTCTTAAAAAATCCAAGCTAACTTGATCGAAAGCCGAAGACAGATATCCAATGTCTTTTTCTAAGCAAAATTCTTTTAAGAACACATGATCTTCGTTTGAAAGTTCGTACTCTTTCAACATCGCTAATTGTGAGTCGAAATTTACACTGGATTCTTTTTGATAGGTCGCTAAATCAGCCTGCGGACTCGCTAGTAGGTCTGCTTGGAAACTTTGAAACTTAACATAATCGGCACCGGCCACCGAGGCAATCTCAACGAGGCGTTTTGCCTGCTCAATTGAACCATTGTGATTGACTCCTACTTCAGCAATCACTATCACGCTATTGCTCATCATGAATCCCAAAAACTGTATTTTCCGGCAAGCTGTTCCGTACGAATTGACCTGCCGAAATAACGCTATTTTTTCCGATAGTCACACCTTGCTTAATTATCGTCCCGCTACCGACAAAACAGTTTGAACCAATAGTCACATTTCCATTAATTCTAGCCCCTGTTGCAACATGTACATTGTCACCAATGACCACGTCATGCTCAACCAACGCCATGCTGTTGATAATACAGTTTGCCCCGATAATAGCTCCGCTATTCACCATCGCCATGTGCATGATTATGGTTCCCTCGCCGACAGATGAACGGTTAGATGTATAGGCAAACATCGAAACTATTGTTGGAAAGATAGCTCCGGCATCCAATGCTTTCTGGAACAAAGACGCTCGTAGCTCTCCTTTACCCAACTGGCCAATGGCGATCAAAATGTTCCGAGATTCGGAAACAATTTTTTTTAAATCATCATCTGTTCCCAAAATCGGGTATTGCTCAGATTTTTGTTGGTGTGCAGTCAAATTTTTTGGAACGACCACCCCTAAGATGCGGTACTGGTTAGAGGTCTCAACCACATCAATGCAAGATTTGCAGTGGCCCCCTGACCCTATTAATGCAATTGTTTCCATTTCAAACTAACGCCACTCGGTAGATTAATAATCCGTTTCCCTAGAGACTCAACCACTTTTAAATTTCCGAACGGTGTATCCTTATACATTGGCAATTGGTGCAAAAGTTCCCAACTCGGGCGGGTCATTATTCCATTGGCATTTGTCAATCCAAGCACTTCATCTCTACAGCTGTCTAGATCATCACCCAGCACCAGGGTCTGTAGCCAATAATTACTCTTAGATTTCTTTGACTCTTCAAGCATCGTTAAGTCTTCAAACTCTCTGAAAATCTCGAGATACCTCTCTGTATGTCTTCGCTTGACCTCAACAAATACGGACAACTGGTCAAGCTGCGCGCATCCTAGAGCAGCGCTCAAATTACTCATTCGATAGTTGTAACCAATTTCATCGTGATAATACCTCCACCGGTGGGCTACCTTGGCTGTCGTCGATAAATGTCGAAGCTTGGAGGCGATAGTAGGATCATCCGTCAATATAGCACCGCCACTGCCAGTAGTGACGATTTTGTTGCCATTGAAACTAATTATCCCACACCGTCCAAATGTGCCCGTATGCCTATTCAAAAAATAACTACCAAGCGACTCAGCAGCATCCTCAATAACTTCAAGCGAATATTCAGCACAAACGTGCAATATCTCTTCAAGATCGCAAGGATTTCCATACGTATGCACTGGAACCACAGCCTTAATCTGTCGACCTGTAGTTTTATTTATACATCCGGAAGAAGTTATGTGTCCTATCTCATCGAGACGCCTGCGCAAGGCCTCAGGGTCAATACCGAGCGTTTTTGGACTAACATCAATAAAATGAGGAACGGCATTGCAATAGCTAACTGCATTTGCTGTTGCGACAAAAGTTAGTGGAGACATCATCACTTCCATGTCTTTTTTTACTCCGATCCCCAACAAAGCTAGGTGAAGTGCCGTTGTACCTGAAGAGGTGGCTATCACATACTGTGCACCTGTAACCTCCTTCAATTTATTCTCAAACTCACTGACGAAAGGACCAACGGTGGAGACAAATGAGCTGTCCAAACACGCTGTAACTAGCTGTTTTTCATCACCTTGGAAAACGGGCTCATGCAAGCGAACCTCAGAATCATGATAATGCGCCTGAAGAGCGTCAAGAATCCTAGCAGGTAAAGTTTTCAAACCGTATAACTACTGACTTTGTTGCTATTCTGATTACCTTTTTCTACGAACCACTCAATAGTGTTTCGCAAACCCCGCTCCAAACCCGCCATCCCTGCAAATTCAGGCCTCCAAGACAGCACATCAGCGGCCTTCGAATTGTCTGCCAAGAGTCGAGTGACTTCGCTGTTCTCGGGGCGCAATCTTCTTGCCTCCTCAGAAACGGAGACTTCAGCACCCATTAAATTTGCAATGGTTTTAACCGTATCACCTATGGAAATCTCGAAGCCACTGCCAATATTTATAACCTCCCCGTCGGCATTCTCACTCTCGAGTGCACACAAGAACCCACGGACAGTATCTTGAATGTAATTAAAGTCACGAGTTGGCGACGTTGCCCCTAACTTCAACTCACGAAAACCCGCATTAATCTGACTAATTATCGTTGGAATTACAGCTCTAAGTGACTGTCGAGGACCATACGTATTAAAGGGTCGAAGAACAGTAACAGGCATTTCAAAGGATGCGTTGAAGGAAAGTGCTAACTGATCGGCTCCGATTTTAGTGGCCGCGTATGGTGACTGCCCCACTAGTGGATGATTTTCGGAAATTGGTACAGTCTGCGCAGATCCGTAAACTTCACTGGTTGAGGTGTGGATCAACCTACAATGCCCAGAATCGCGAACCGCCTCGCAGATATTTAATGTTCCTTTTACATTTGTATCGACATAAGAGGCAGGAGCATTATACGAAAACGGGATCGCGATAAGTGCAGCAAGATGCATAACTGCATCGCAATTTTTTACGGCCACTTTAATACTAGAGTGGTCTCTAATATCGCCGGCCATCACGTCCACTTCTTTTAGTTTGCTTTGGTCAACCGAGTCCAACCACCCCCATGAATTCATGGAGTTGTACATCACATAAGCGCGAACGTTATAACCCTGACTCACCAAGCTCTCTACGAGGTGCGAACCGATAAAACCATCAGCACCAGTCACAAGCACTCTATCACTATGTCGCATCAAAAAATCATCCTTTTAGATATGGAGTCAGCTTTTTCAAGCTCGCTATAATCCCCGTTCAGGCATTATACCTTTTTCCATTACCATGATTTTTATTAAACGTGGTTAACGTTTGTAGTTTATGCGACACAATTAACACGGTATATTACTTACTCAAGTGAAGTGCCAGATATCGCAACCACTTAGATTACAACTGAAGCTGGGTCGCGCACATCAAGTTCAAAGACAGACGTGACGTACCCCAGCTGTTCGGGTAGATCAAACCCTTGTCACTTACTTAGTAAAAGTAGTGCCCTGAAAACCAAGTTCACAACCTGAAATCTGTTTCGTTCTTCGGAAATAACGACTTTATATCAAAAATTTTAGCATATGATTTACCAAATCTTTTTATGCTCTGAATTCCCAAATCAACAAAGGCAATGTGTGCGACCGCAATTACCACCGCATCATAATAAGATTCTTTTGGAACGTTGATAAACGAATATTTATTGTTATCGCCGCTGAAGGTTTCAGGTTTCACATAAGGATCATAAATTTCTACACTCATTCCATTGCCCTTGAGTTCATCTACCAGTGTCAGTACTTTACTGTTTCTGGTATCCGGACAGTTCTCTTTGAACGTAGCCCCCATCACCAAAACTTTCGAATCAACTATCACTATGGCGTCACGTCTCATGATTGAAATTATTTTCGATGCCAAGTAACCAGACATTCGATCATTCAAAGCTCGCCCTGCCAACAGAACCTCAGGACGATATCCCAACTCCTCTGCTTTAAAGGTCAGGTAATACGGGTCAACTCCGATGCAATGACCACCAACGAGACCAGGAACAAATTTTGTGAAATTCCATTTGGTAGCAGCTGCGTCTAACACAGAATTTGTATCTATTCCGAGTTTATCGCAGATGATAGCAATTTCGTTTGTCAGCGCGATATTCAAGTCGCGTTGTGAGTTTTCTATAACCTTTGCAGCTTCGGCGATCTTAATGGATTCGGCTTTGTAGGTACCCGCAGTAATTATTTGTTTGTAGAGACGATCAATCACGTCGCGAATAAAGACTGTAGAACCAGAAGTCACTTTAACTACGTCTGCCAGCCTGTGAGCCCTATCACCGGGGTTAATTCGCTCTGGACTATAGCCGCAAAAAAACGTACCGCCCTCTTCTATCGGACTTTGATCAGCAGGCAAATCGTCAGATTCGTACCGCAGGCCAGACACACGGTTCAGTATTGGAGCACAAATTTCATCCGTTACACCCGGATAGACTGTAGACTCATAAATAACGATATCGCCATCATTTAAAAAAGTACCGATCAATTCGGTAGCTCTGATTAAAGGATCTAAGTCTGGCTTCTTATGCTCAGTAATTGGAGTGGGTACCGCGACGATGTAACAGTTACGATCAGCCAAATAAAAGGAATCGCTGGTGAATGTGGCGTGGACACAACCAGATAAATCATGTTCAGTAACTTCACCCGTCGAATCGAAGCCATTCTGTAACTCACCAACACGTATTGGGTCCAAATCAAAACCGATCACATCGCGGCGATGCCCGAACGCCACGGCCAGCGGTAGACCGACATAACCTAATCCAATAACGGCTACCCTTAATTCAGCGAAGACACTATCAATGTGTTTAATAGTCATAAGTCGCGGCCTTCAAGGAATTACCGATACCCATTTTTACATTACTTCTCAGGCTTACTGTAAATTTTTAGAGAGGGGAAATAGCTTTGAGTGCCAGCTAAAAACGCGGCCACTGAAATCCAGAAAAACCGACCCTCTACGAAGGCTGAGAAATGTCCATTAGCGAATCCATTAGCCACTGTTCCAAGTAAAACCGCGATCCCTGCTACATAAAAAATCTGCGTACCTGGGATTTTAGAAAATAGCCACGAGCTAAAAGCTAAAATAAAAAACAAGAGTCCGATCAAGCCGTGTTCTGCGGCTATGTGCAAATATTGTTGATGAGGGTCATCTATCACCTTGCTACGCCAACCATCTTGGTCTGCGACCAACGCGCCATAGTCATATTTGTACCCTCCGGCCCCGGATCCCAGCAAAGGTTTGTTTTGAATTAACTCCAGAGAATTACTCCACATCACAATCCTTATACCCAAGGAGGTGAGTTGCTCTGACGTGTATGCGGTCTCGATATCTGTAAAAGCTGTATTTATTTCGCGCCTGGTTGTCTCGTTTATGAAAAGTGTTGCTAAAATGATGCATACAGCGCCAAGACCGATTAGCAGAGAAAGAACTCTCGCCTTAAACTGATTTTTTGCCCAGAAGAAAGCGCTAAATCCTGAGATTACAACCAGAAATAGATAGCCAGACCTCCCAGTTGAAATCAATAAAATATTTGCTATAAATCCTGCTACTAGTAAGACAAACAGACACGTGCTTTTCCATTTAGGATTTTGCAACGCGAGTAACACGCAGAAAAGTGAAGATGCTCCGAACAGCACGCCTTGCGTTGAATGATTTTCGAGGTAATGCTTGGGGACTCTATAAAGTTCGACAAGGTTGAAATATCCCAGCCACGTTGCAACCATGTAAATCGAGCATACGGCCACAATTACTACCATGAGCAGGCGCTTATCAGCATCGCGTTCAAATAAAGTGAAGCAAATTGGTACCAAAATTAGTTTACGCCAGCTCCAAAATTCACCTAATCTCTCCATAATTGGCGCGTCACTCCAACTCATAGAAAAGGCAATCCAGAGCCAAAATAAAAATACCGCGAATACTCTGACGTCATTGAATGAAAACAATACCTTTTTTCTCAATGAAGGATCATAGAGTGTGATGCAAACCAGTAAAACTTCAAAAAGACTAGTTAAGGCCCAAGCACGCGTCATCGTGACTACGATTCCAAGTACTAAGAGACGAGCCCAAAATTCTGATTTAGGCTCATCGCGAGCGTTAAACGTGCTTAAAAGATTCATAAAAACGTTATTACCAAAAAATAAAGACGTGGGTGTCTGAAATGACGTATGACGATTAGATCACTAACCTTCGTCTACTCGATGTCATCGATCAGTCAAATCCATAGATCCCGCAGACAAGATGTCCTCGAAGTATTTAATTGTAAGTAACAAACCTTCTTCAATTTCAATTCGTGGTCTCCAGTCTAAAAAATTTCTAGCCTTCGTGATGTCGGGCCTACGTTGCCTTGGATCATCTTCTGGTAATGCCGCATTTTTGATTGGGGATGAACTTCCGGTCAACTCGATCACCAACTCAGCAAGATTTATCATTGTAAGCTCTCTAGGATTCCCGAGATTTATAGGACCGGTTACTTGCTCATCCGTGCCCATGAAGCTCACAAAACTCTCTATGAGGTCTGCCACGTAACAAAATGAACGTGTTTGGTGTCCAGAACCATACACTGTTATAGGATTATTTCTCAGAGCCTGGACAATAAAGTTACTGACGACTCGTCCGTCATTTGGATGCATATTCGGTCCGTATGTATTAAAAATGCGAGCGACCTTTATCTCGAGCGAATGCTGGCGATTGTAATCAAAAAATAAAGTTTCAGCGCACCTTTTTCCCTCGTCATAACAGGACCTCCGTCCGATTGGATTAACGGAGCCTCTATACTCCTCGGTCTGGGGATTTTCCTCTGGATCACCATAAACTTCAGACGTCGACGCTTGAAAAATTTTTGCACCAGTTCTTTTAGCAAGGCCCAGCATGTTAATCGCGCCGTGAACACTGGTCTTAGTAGTTTGTACCGGGTCGCTTTGATAATGGATGGGACTCGCCGGACATGCGAGGTTATAAATTTGATCCACCTCGAGATATATTGGAAACGTAACATCGTGACGAACAAATTCGAAATTGGGCCTACCTAGGAGAGTGGCGATATTACGTTTGGAACCTGTATATAGATTATCCAAACATATTACATCGTGGCCTTGATCGACCAGTCGATCACAGAGATGAGAGCCTAAAAACCCCGCACCGCCAGTCACCAGAATCCTTTTTGATTCCATATTCAATACTCGATCCATCACCTTCACCATTTCAAGAGTCGGGAAAAAAACCGGGGAATTACCTGGCGTCTTATGCGGTTATATCGATATTTAGCTCTTAAAAAAAACGGGCTATGCTTCGCCCGACTCGAGTCAAGAGACGTATCAAACAAGCCCGTTATCGATCCTTGAGTAGCTAAAGGCCTCGACACGCAATATTGTCTCAGGCCCAAATCTTGATCCATTAATTTTAGCTGGTGATCCGCTTGTCGATCGACGCAGTTTGTGTCTAGCCACCGGGTCCTCAATTCACATCCATGCTTATCCACTAAATATGCCTCAGCAGTCGTGAGTGGCTTCTCAACAAGATACTGTCCATCAGAATCGAAGAACCTAGAATCTAATTTATTATCAGCACCCCCAAGAAAAATTAACCATCCAGGAGGAAGGTGATTGGTCATGCGCAAAATATGATTCAGTTCATCAAAAAATGATTCAAATAAAACCACATCATCTTCTAGTACCAAAGCAATATCACTACTAGTATTCAGAAATAATTTTTGCGCGTGCAAATGCTTCAATACGTTGGATGCACTTTTAGGTGCGAGAGAATCCCCGACCCTGCTCAGGTCAGTTTCGTTTAGCTCGTCCGCATCGTACTTCCAGACATACTCAAACAAAAAGCCAAATCGTTTGGCCATTTGTTCGATATGTTTATGTCTCTCAGTAAATGACTTTACAGAAATAACGTAGATTGGGATCATTCAACGAAGGGCCTAGTAAAGAATATCGTTTTAATCACTCATAATATGGCGCAAAAGTTAGACGCGGATGATACCCCAAAAGCAGTTCAGAAACTAAACCTTATGCACGAGAGAGAGCACGTAGTCATAGCTTATGGACAGGAACTGGGATATCAACACGGAGCAAAATTCCAAATACTGTCAGCATGGAAAAGATGGTATTCGCAACCAGGCATAAACGTTTGCGTGGTGACCGACAAACCCAACTTGTTTGAAGGTTATCCTGTCAGAACCATTCGGATAACAGAACAAAACTGGCGAGACTGGAGCCTTAACGGACTACAACACTTCGGGATCAAGCTAAGAGCCCTCGAACAATCTATGCGAACCACAGACGCGCCAGTCTCGATGCTTCTTGATACCGATACCTATTGGATAAGGAATCCAGAGTCATTGGCCAGAGTTATCCGGGATGGTCGTGCAGTCATGTTTTGTGATGAAGGTGCGGTCAAAGGGACGCGGAATACCAGTATAGATAGGTTCAACGAAGGACTAGCAAACCAATCAGTAGCATGGGGCGACTTGAATTACCAACTCTCCTCTCAGTCTCGAATGCTTAATTCCTCGATCGTTGGCTTACATAAAAAGAATATTGAGATCCTTGTCGAGGCATTTCGACTCTTTAAGGTACTAGAACCCCTTGTAAACGCCCACACGGTCGAACAATTTGCGCTGGCTGAAACTCTCAGGGTAAACAAAATCGAGGTAAAGTTTGGTTCAGCACATACTCGAGACTGGTCCAGTATCGGTAGAAAAAATTACGCTACGCCAATTTTGAAGCAATTCTTTGAAGAACACGGTGAAAACGATTTCGAAAAACATTTAGAAAATTTGGACTCAATAGTCATAAGAAGGCCACTCAAAACGTTACTTAAACAAAAACTAGCAAGGTTTAGGGGCTTGAATTGAAGAAAATATTCAAAACCGTTTGCGGACAATCACATTTACTCAATGAAACATTTTAAAGTTTCTCTGCTAATCACGACCTTTAACTGGCCAGAAGCATTGGATCTCGTGTTGCAATCTGTGACCAAACAGACTTGTTTACCATCGCAGATCATCATAGCAGACGATGGTTCTCGGACAGATACTGAGTCTGTCGTTTCTCGGTATAAAGAGGACCTACCTATCGAAATTACATGGCAACCTGATCGCGACTTTCGGGCAGCCAGAGCTAGAAATCTGGCCTTATTAAGAACGAAACACGATTACGTGATTTTCATTGATGGCGACTGTCTATTACCTCCAAACTTTGTCCAGAAACACCTGGCGTTAGCCAAGCCTGGAAAGATAGTCTCGGGAAATCGGGCTTTACTGAGCAGGCATGAAACTAACCTCCTTCTTCATAAAGAAAGACGGATGGATACCAACCGCCTGTTTTCTAGCTATAAATTTAGAGCGATGCCATTTGGACCTCTTAGGGATATAGAACCGTCTTCTTGGCAATCGGTCCGTAGTTGTAACTTCGGCGCATATACCGCTGATATAATGAGAATCGGTGGATTTGACGAGAGTTACGTCGGTTGGGGTCGAGAAGATAGTGATTTTGTAGCGCGTATGTTGAAAGCGGGAATAAAGGTTAGAAGTGGTAGATTCGCGACTTGCGTTGCGCATCTGTTCCATCCAGAACGCTCACGTGATCAGTTTTCTGTGAACGACGACAAGTTCAAAAAGCTGCTACGTAGCGACACGAACTATCAACCAACAAAAACTGTTATCAAGGGAAAATGAAAATATCTGGTTTTACATTTCTGAGAAACGCAGACATCAACGGATATCCTTTCATTGAAAGTATCCGGTCGGTGCTACCTCTTGTCGACGAGTTCGTCTGCGCCGTGGGACCGAGTGTCGATGATACACGGAAAAAAATCGAATCAATTGGTAACCCCAAAATTAAGATCGTTGACACTTATTGGAACGAGAATATGCGCGACAGGGGATTCGTTTATGGTCAGCAAAAAATGATCGGGCAGTACCAGTGCCAAGGAGATTGGGCATTTTATCTGGAAGGCGATGAGGTATTGCACGAGACAGATTTAGAAAAAATTGAACTGTCTCTGAAAACTTATCTCGACGATCATCGGGTAGAAGCTTTTTACTTCGATTTTCTTCATTTTTATGGCACACCGTACCAGACTGGTATTGCAGGATATCGTCAGGCACCGCGCATTATACGAAATTCAATCAGAACTGTTGCACCCGATGGATTGTTTTGGGTGGTTCTCGACAAGAATAAAAGGGGCCGCTACCCGAGAGCAATGCATGCTGGAGCCAGCATTTATCACTACGGGCACTGCCGGAATACTAAAAAAATGAAGGAGAAGCTCAGCCAGGTGAGTAAATATTGGGGGGAGCAGCAACCGGAGTTTCAAGGATATGGGAACATAGATATTGCCGAACTACGTGACTTTAAATTGAAACACCCAGCGGTTATGGCCGAGTGGATCGAAGAAGAAGCCGAGCATAGATTTACCCAAGTAAAAAATTACAAACTTAGTTTACGAGATTACCGGAATAGGCTGAGATTCTGGCTAGAACAAAAGCTGGATGTTGAGATCAGTAAAAAACACTTCAGGGCGTTGGATTGACTATTAATTTGCCGCCGATAATACATATTGTGAGACGCTTTGGTTGCGTAGGAGGAATGGAGTCCTACGTATGGAATCTGACTCATGAATTGATTAAACAAGACGTTCAAGTTGAGATAATTTGCGAAGAGACCTTTGGCGAATTTGATTCGAGAATCCTAATCCATAGGGTCGCAAAATCGCACCCGAGGCCTAGATGGAAATCGATGGGACGGTTTAGGCAACTAGTGACGCGGTATGTAAATGATAAATTTCAAAGCCATCACTTTTTAATTCATAGTCATGAACGCTCGAACTGTCACCACGTAACTACTTTTCACGGACCACCAATAGCCAAGTCCAAAACATTCTTCCACAGGCTAATACTTAGCCGCCGAGTATCGGCCTGGAGGCAGATGGAAAAGGACGAACTTCTTTCTGCGTCGGCCAAGCAAATACTTGTGGTTTCGACGATCCTAAAGAATCAGTTGTTGGACTTATACCCAGAGTTGGCCAGTAAAAAAATAAGCATCGCTCATCCAGGAATTCATTCCCTACCAACAGCTGGAATACAACAAAAAGGCGCCGATGATATATCTAAAAAATTCGTCTTCGTTGGGAAAGAGTGGAAACGAAAAGGTTTAGACCTAGCAGTTAAGATTCTAGAGGGGCTTCCGAAGCGCTCGACTCTTGATGTTTTTGGTCCGTCCAAAGACGATCTCCCACGGCGATTTATCAATCACCCATCCATAAAAATCATGGGCTGGCGGCAAACGATTCCTTGGGAAGAGTATGAGGTTCTGATCCACCCTGCGAAAAAGGAGCCCTTCGGTATGGTAGTAGCGGAGGCGCGCTCTCACGGCGTAAAGGTTTTGACATCATCGGAAGTTGGAAGTGTAGATCTTGGATTCAACGACTTGATAGCGATTAAACCAAACGCACCATTGCATTACTGGGTAGAGGCACTGGAGGAATTAATCTCAAAAAGTAACAATAGAACGGTTGAGTGTTTGTGGACATGGTCAGACTTGGCGAGTCTTCATAGGAACGAGATTTACCCAAAAGTACTCAAGGCTTTAATAAATGACGAGTGATAAAATTGAAAAAACAAGCTAGTAGAAATATTAAAACCACTTTTCTTTTTCTTTCTTGTATTTGTGCGGCCAGCTCATCTATTGCGATTGATATTGAGTCGATCTATGCAGAACATGCAAAATATTGCATGACCCAGCTGAAAGCCGAAGAGCAAAACTTTTTTAAACGGTTATTTAATGGAGAAATTACGGAAGAGTGCGTTCAGTACGCTATCAAAAAAACTGGTCAAGAATTTGATGCCCTCTTTTTCAAGAATAAAATTTCGGATGAAGAATATAGACGAGCACTGGCTCGCTTTGAGGCACTTTCAGCTGAGAGACTCCCTGATAGTCTTCAGAAAGAGACAGACAGTGCGGTTGAGAGGTATAGCATTATTAGCACCAAAGATAAGCGAAGCGGGGACCCTTTGCCAACCGCACCGGGCTATACATCAATCGGTGCACAAACACCCGAGAAGAATTAGTTAAAAAAAACCCCGGCAAGGCCGGGGTCCTGTACTCAGGCTGTCAAGCTATTAGAACTTGAACGATGCACCCAAGTATGTAGTCTCTGCAGTCGAGTCTTTCGCATCATCTTTCTGCTCAGCGAACAGAGTAACGCCACCACCCAGAGAGTAGTGAACACCCAGAGATGTGATATCTGCTGTAGTACCACCAGCTGCGGTTTCTGTAGTGTTGTTCTCAATCGCAAGCGTAATGTCGCCCATTCCGTAAGTCGCGCCAACAGAAGTGGTGTCTGTGTCTACACTTGCGGCAGTTGTGGCAGTGTGAAGCTCGTAACCAGCTGTCAGACCCGCCATTGAGACCTTGATATTCGCAACACGCTCTTCCGCACCACCTTGAGTCTCCTGCTGACCGAAACCGATCGTAGCTGGACCAGCTGCGTACTTGAATGAGAGAGCAGTGTGGTTAGTTCCGTCTTGACCACCACCCTCAGTGGCGTCGGTGCCGGCAGAGAAGTAAACGCTCAGATTCGGAGCGATTGATGGCAACGACCAAAGCAAGGAGGCGTCATCACCACCCACACCAGTCGTACCTTCGTATCCCCAGTCGTTGATGTCATCAATAGCGTCTACCGCGCCAGAAACATCACCGAGTGATACTTTACCCATGTCACCACTTGCAATCGAGAGGCTAGCGCCACCGTCAGCCGCACCCGCATCATCGTACTTGATGACTGCACTGACATCGAGGCCATTTGCAGTTTGTGTAGAAGCTCCAACGGCAACAGTACCGTCGATCTCAGCGGTGGTGGTACCATTGTTGTCCTGATAGTTAAACTCTTGCGAGCCCGACAGTGTAACGTCAGCAGCAAATGCTGGAGCTACAAAGGCAGCCGTAACTGCAGCAGCAATAATTTTTTTCATTTGAGATTCCCTCATTAAACAAAATTTAAAGGTTACTTAAGTATCCTCTTTTTTCCGGGTTACCCCAGAGACAGGCAAGCTAGACCTGCCGAGGCGTGGCATTCTTCCGAATAGCCAACGGTGCTACATTAACCAAAACGGCGCAATTGAACAACCGATGACCCCCGAATAAGCGAACCACCAAATTTATGAGAGTCTAAATTTATTGGTGTTCTGAGAGTAAACCGTGATTTTTAGTCAGTCACATTTCGGACATCGGCACTGTAGCAATTTATAGCGGCTCGGCAGACAATACCCCGAAGAAATTTAAAGTCAATTATATCAGCTACTTACAAATTTATATTTTTGCGTTTTATTCTCGTGAGATTATTTGCAGTAAGGTAACTGTTCAGCAAACCGACTAATTAAAGTTCCGAACACTTCGCAGTTTCATCGACACAGAAAAAGACCAGACCATTATGGTATTAGACTAATGTCTAATAAAAAATATCGGAACTTTTTCGAAAAAGAGCTTTTTGGCAAAGCGAAACTCAAGCAAAACCAGGCCGCGCGACCGCAGCAAGGGAGGAGACAAGAGCAATCACCCTTTATGAGGTAGCTTGCATCACTACCTTAAGGGCGATCATCAATATTGTCGTCTTTCTCGGGAATCAGAAGATCCTCACGTGAAATGTTCATCATAAGAAGGACAGTCGTCACCACGTAAATCGAGGAATAAGTTCCCACCGCAACGCCGATTGTGAGAGCAAGCGCAAAGTTATGAATCAGTTCACCGGCTAAAACTAGTATCGCGAACAATACCAGCAATGTGGTAGTGGAAGTCGCAAGCGTTCTACTCAGTGTTTGATTAATCGAATCATTTATCACCTTAAGTGGATCATTGGTCCGCATGATCCTGAAGTTCTCCCGGATCCGGTCTGATACGACGATCGAATCATTTAGGGAATAACCAATCACGGCCAGCACCGCCGCCAATACCGTAAGATCAAAATCGAGATCAAAAAGCGCAAATATTCCAAGAACGACGAGCACGTCATGCATCAGTGCAACCACCGCACCGACAGAAAACTTTAACTGAAAACGAAAAGCGACATAAAGCATTACAATGCCGAGGGCTAGAAGGAGACCCAGACCACCCTGTTCTCTGAGCTCCTCTCCAACCACTGAGCCGACAAATTCTGATCGGAGTAATTCTGCCTCGAAACCGGCTGCTTGGAGGGCTGCAAAGATCTCGTCTCCCGCTTTAGGAGCGTCATCTTGGGCAATACGAATAACCACATCTGTAGGCGCGCCGAAAGCCTGTACGACGACGTCCTTGAAACCTGCGTTACCTAGGGTTTCGCGAACGGTCTCCAGCACCGGCTCGCTGGCGAACTCAAGCTCGACCAGGGACCCCCCCGTGAAATCAAGTCCAAAACTCAAACCATCAAATACAATTAGTGCGATCGAACAAATTACGGCCACCAAAGACAAGACCGAGGAAACTTGGCGACCCGCCATAAAGTCGATTGAAGGAGTTCCAATTCCCATAGTCACAGGGCCCACTTTGGTAGATGACGATGACCAAATAGCCCTTCAGTCAAGAGGCGTGTGACAAGAGTTGCTGTAAAAAGCGATGTGCAAATACCAATCGCTAAAGTAATCGCGAATCCTTTCACAGGGCCCGAGCCAATACCCGCAAGGATGATCGCTACCAAAAGCGTAGTAATGTTTGAGTCTAGGATGGTAACAAAGGCACGCTCAAAACCGACACGGACCGCCTGCGGGTCCGCAAGCCCCCTCGCCCGCTCTTCTCGGATTCTAGAGAAAATTAGCACATTCGCGTCTACCGCCATACCCACCGTCAGAACAATCCCAGCGATACCAGGAAGTGTTAGAACTGCCTGGAGAAGGCTCATGATGGCGACCAATAAAACGAGGTTGACAGCCAAAGCCACATTGGCTATCACACCAAAGCCTCTGTAGGTGACAATCATAAAGACCATAACGAGCACGAATCCAGTGATCAATGAGTTCACCCCAGTCCTGATGTTTTCTGCTCCCAAGCTTGGTCCGATGGTACGTTCCTCCACAAAATAAATAGGCGCAGCCAAGGCACCGGCGCGAAGCAATAGGGCGAGCTCTGACGCCTCTCGTGCACTGTCGAGTCCCGTGATCCGAAACTGGTTCCCTAACACCGCCTGGATCGTTGCGAGCGAGATGATACCCTGCTCCTTGTATCGGATTTTTTTCCTTTCACCCGTCAACCTGTCTACGTCGTCTCGGGTCCTCGACTCTATGAAGATCACGGCCATACGGCGTCCAACAGACGTCTTCGTCACGTCAGCCATCCGGCGCCCACCGGATGCGTCAAGACTAATGTTGACTTGAGGCATGCCGTTCTCATCAAAACTGGAGCGCGCGTCACTGACTGAATTCCCCGTGGTAATAATATCTCGCTCAAGTTGGGCAACTCGCTCATTGGCTCGAAACTCGTACTGCTGTGTTTCACGAACCGGCGAATCAGGCAGAGCCTCGAGCCGAAACTCAAGATTTGCGGTGGCGCCAAGAACACGCTTCGCCGTTGCCGTATCCTGGACTCCAGGAAGCTCTACGACGATACGGCTCCGTCCCTGGCGTTGAACCAACGGTTCAGAGACACCGAGCTCGTTCACACGATTCCTCAGCGTGGTCAGATTTTGACCGACCGCATAATCCTCTATATTGGTTTTTTGACCATCCGCAAGCAACAATCTCGCGGAGGCTGCGCCATCATCGTCAGCCTCGCGATACGCAAATACCCCTTGATATTCAGATCGAATCCGGTCGATGCCCTTAGAACGCACTGCTTGGTTTAAGAATCGAATCTCGATTTCACCATCTGCCCCGACATCAACAGAGCGGAAGCGGATACGTTCTTTCCTCAACATCTGTTTAATTTCGGACGCGTAGGACTCCAACCGCTGCGAAACCGCTGCCTTGAGATCCACTTCCATCAAAAAATGAACACCTCCCCGAAGATCGAGGCCTAATTTCATCGGATTAGCGCCAATCGATTGAAGCCAATCCGGTGTAGTGGGAGCGAGGTTTAGTGCAGTGATGAACTCAGAACCCAGCGTTGACTGGATCAGGCTCTTCGCCTTGATCTGTGTTTCCACCGAGTCAAAACGAAAGAGGACCTGAGAGTTCTCAAAATCTTGGGCTATCGGTTCAATCCCGGCTTCTTTCAACACATCTTCTGCACGCACCACATCTAACTCACCTAAGGCTACTGTCGACCGACTCGATGTGACCTGGACCGCAGGGTCATCCGGAAAACTATTCGGAAGCCCGTACAGAACACCAAAAGAGAGAGAGACGATCACGAGGACCGTCTTCCAGAGAGGGAGGCGATGAATCACAGCGTTTCCAACTACGCCTTCAAGTCTTTCAAAGTTCCCTTAGGGAGCAATACGGCTACCGCAGGTTTTTGTATTAGCACTTCAGTCCCGTTTGCGATTTCAAGAGTGATTACTTCTTCAGAGACCTTAGTAATTCGGCCCATGAGACCACCACCCGTGGCTATTTCATCGCCCTTTGCCAAGTTTTCGACAAGGTTCCTGTGTTCCTTTGCACGCTTTTGCTGGGGCCGCCACAACAGGAAATAAAAAATGGCAATAAAGCCGACCAGCATCAGGATTTGAAACATCGGATCCGGTCCAGCTGGCGCCGCATTAGCGTATGCATTCGAAATCATATCAACATCATCCAGTGAAGTTTAAAAGTCGCGTAAAATTACAGGTTGGCGGGGAATTGAGCAACCGTGATTCGTCTAAGATCTCAATTCTGACGGTTCCATTCCACGTTTTGAATAAAAATCAGTGAGAAATACGTCAAGTTTTCCTCTCTCTATTGCCGACCTCAGGCCCTCCATTAACCGCTGGTAATGACGAAGGTTATGGATGGTATTGAGCGTGGCACCGAGGATTTCCCCACACTTATCTAGATGATGAAGGTATGCACGGCTGTAGTTCTTGCAGGTGTAACAGTCACAATGCTTGTCAATCGGCCCTTCATCAGTTCGATTGGCGGCATTTCGGAGCTTTAATATACCGGTATCTGTGAACAGATGACCATTTCGTGCGTTACGGGTCGGCATCACACAGTCGAACATATCAATGCCTCGACGCACACCCTCAACTAAATCTTCGGGCTTACCGACCCCCATGACATATCTAGGCTGGTCGTCTGGTAATTTTGGCGCGATATGGCGCATCACCTCAAACATTTCATTTTTGGGCTCCCCAACAGACAGACCGCCAACCGCGTAGCCATCGAAACCCATTTCGATCAAAGCACCCAAGCTACGCTCTCTCTGATCTAAAAACATCGAGCCGTGTACAATACCAAAAAGCGCTGATGGTGAATCTCCATGGGCGATTAGTGACCGCTCGGCCCAGCGCAGACTCAGCTCCATCGATTCCCTAGCTTCCTCGTAAGAAACTGGATACGGTGTGCATTCGTCGAAGATCATCACGACGTCAGAGCCGAGTTGGCGCTGAACGGACATCGAATGCTCAGGATCGAGCCAAACCTCAGAACCGTCTATGGGGCTACGGAAGCTCACCCCTTCCTCAGTAATGCGCCTCATCTTACCGAGACTAAACACTTGAAACCCACCAGAATCAGTCAAAATTGGCTTATCCCAATGAATCATCTTATGCAGACCGCCTAGCGAGGCTATCCGCCCAGCGCCTGGGCGTAACATCAAATGGAAAGTGTTTCCCAATAAGATCTCAGCGCCGCTCTCAGATACTTGATCGGTGGTCACTGCTTTCACTGTACCGTAGGTGCCAACGGGCATGAATGCCGGTGTCTGAATGGTCCCTCGTGGGAAGTTAATTTGACCCCGGCGAGCGAGACCGTCGGTGGCTTTAACATCGAAGGTCATATGACATTCAGGACGCACGAGAAGCCTCTGGATCTCTCCAAATTAAACATGCATCACCATAACTGAAAAATCGGTATTGCTCACGCACAGCTTCGTGGTAAGCAGCTAGCATTCTTTCAAAGCCCCCGAATGCCGCGACAAGCATTAAGAGTGTAGATTCAGGTAAATGAAAGTTAGTCAATAGAACATCGACTACATTGAATTGGTAACCAGGAGTAATGAAAATTGACGTCTCGTCAGATCCCGCCCGAATTTGACCACCATTGGCTGCGGCTGAACCCTCAAGACATCGCATTGTCGTG
>MDTE01052499.1_pt1 | contig 60395 bp, 51 predicted proteins | sample 811231 | NCBI WGS metagenome assembly MDTE01 (sample SAMN05326651, study PRJNA326480) | marine metagenome | isolation source: seawater | place: Indian Ocean: Red Sea | collected 2010
ACACTGCTGCCGCCCGATCCTCCCATCCCAACAATACCGGCGAACCTCCCCGCAGCGAAGAGCTCCTTCGCGACGACCGCGGCTCCCGCGCTCATCGCCTTCATCGCCGCACCGCGATCTCTCGACTCGCGCAACGCCTCAAGCGACGAACCACCCGCCGCAGCCACTTCATCAGCACCGAAGTCCACCGCGAATGCTTCGGCCTCGCCAATCACACCGGTATTCATCGCCAAAACCTCGTGCCCTCGCGCTATAATCTGATCGCGCAAGAAGGCGTATTCCGGGCCTTTGGTGTCAAAAGCGCCAACCATCAGAATTTTAGCCATAGCTATTTTGCTCCCCGCTAGAACTATCGAAATATTAATGGCAGAAATCAGGCTTTTGGACAAATGGGCAGATCCGCCCAGAGAAGTATAACCAATCTACTAAGCGGGGCAACTTAGGAACTCTCGTTGTCCATTGATCGTTCGGAATGAGGACTGAAACTCCGCAACCGCAATGCATTGGCTACCACCGACACCGAACTAAAAGCCATCGCGAAACTCGCCAAAATCGGATTGAGCAGCGGACCACCGAAGAGATATAGTACCCCAGCGGCTACTGGAATCCCCGCCGCGTTGTAAAAAAACGCCCAGAACAAATTCTGCCGTATCGTCCGCATCACGGCCTGGCTCAACTCGATAGACCGTACCACATCGATCAAGCGGTTGTGCACCAGCACTAGATCTGCCGACTCGACCGCGACATCGGTCCCCGTGGCCACGGCAATTCCCACATCCGCCGTGGCCAGAGCCGGTGCATCGTTGATCCCATCACCGACCATCGCCACCCGGGTGTCCTCTTGCTGCAGGCTTTGCACAACGGCCGCTTTGTCTCCGGGCAAGACCTCGGCATACACGGTCTCAATCCCCACCTCATGCGCAACTTTCTCTGCCACCGCGCGGCGATCACCGGTCAGCATTACGATGTCTAGGCCTCGCGCCCGAAGCTGAGCGACATCGTTTCTACTCTCGGGACGGATACGATCCGCCAAAACCAAATGCCCTGCCAACACTCCGGCAATTGAAACCCATACTATCGTTCCACCTACCGCGTCCGGGGACAGAAAACCCCCATCTTCGAAATCAACCCCGACCGCTGTCATCATCGCGCGATTACCCACCGCAACTACCACACCTCCCACCTCTGCCCGCGCTCCTTTTCCAGGCAGCGCCTCGAAACCCTCGGCATGCGGCACCTCGATACCGCATGCTTCCGCCCGAGCCAAGACCGCCATACTCAGTGGATGCTCCGAGCCCTTTTCCACCGCTGCCGCATAGCGCAATACATCGTCTTGTTCATGCCCATTCAACGCGCTCATTTCGACGAAGAACGGTCGCCCTTCGGTAATCGTACCGGTCTTGTCCAGGATTACCACATCCAATTTATGCGCCGCTTCGAGCGCCTCCGGACTCTTGACCAGGATGCCCAGTTGCGCCCCCCTCCCCGTACCGACCATAATCGCAGCTGGCGTCGCTAACCCCAAACTGCAAGGACAAGCGATGATCAATACCGCTACAAAAACCTGGAGCGCAAAAGCCAGACTCTCTCCAGCTAACAACCACCCCCCTGCGGCCACACAGCCGATTACCAACACCGCCGGCACAAAATACCCGGAGACCACGTCGGCCAAACGCGCGATCGGTGCCTTGCCCGCCTGCGCTTCCTCGACCAAGCGCATCATCTGCATCAGCACCGCGTCCCGCCCCACTCGTTCGGTCTCTATAACCAGTACCCCCGCCCCATTGAGACTGCCACCGGTCACCCCATCACCCGGCGCTTTGGCTTGCGGCTCTGCCTCTCCCGTCAGCAGCGATTCATCGACGGTCGACATGCCCTCAACGACCGCTCCGTCTGCCGGAATCCGTTCACCCGGCCGCACTCGTAAAAAATCGCCTAGTTCGACCTCGTCGGCTGCGATTTCCCGCTCCGACTCTCCTTCAATTAACGCCGCTTTTTCGGGTCTGATCTGCAGCAATGCCCCCATCGCCTCCCCCGCGCGAAACCGCGAGCGGGCCTCCAGATAACGCCCCAGCAACAATAATGCGATAATGGTAGAAACCGCCGGAAAGTAGGAATCGAAACTCGGCACAGCGCCCGCTATTACTGCAACTAATCCCGACGCACTGTAGACAAAAGCCGCAGCCGTACCAATGGCGACCAGCGAAAACATATTAGGGCCGCCGCCGAACAGCGCCCGCCCGCCATCGATATAGATCCTGCGACCGACCCATAATACTGGCACCGTCATCAGCAACTGCCAGACTCCCATGTGCAGTCGATTTAATCTCGCTGAGAACATTGTTTCGACAGACCATCCACTCATTCCGGCCATCTCCACCCCAAAAATTGGCAACCAGAACAGCAGCACCCACCGCAAAACCCGTAGCTGTCCAGCCAATTCGGTCTGCCGTCGATCTTGCCGCACACCAACCCCACCCTCTTGGCTAGGTAGTACCTCGTACCCCGCAGCAATCACCGCCTGGCGCAAATCGCGCAACCGCACCTCTTCGCACTCGATCCATGCCTCTTCGGTCCCCAGATTCACTCTCGCACTGCGGACTCCGTCGACCTTTTGCAAATAGCGCTCAACTCGCCGAGCGCACGCCGCACAACTCATACCCCCAACACCCAAAACCACTTCTTCCACTTCCCTTAGTCGCGCCCCGTACCCAGCTTTGGTCACCACAGCAACAATCCCCTCCTCATCGACCATCACCGGATCAAAGCGCACTCCCATCTGCTCGGTCGCCAGATTGACCGCCACATACTCGACGCCCTCGAGCCCGGAGACACGCTGCTCGACCCGCCGCACACACGCCGCACAACTCATGCCCTCGATATCGAAATTCTGCTCCCTCTGCGCCACTATACCTCTCTCCAATCACCTAGCCGATTGCCGCAAAATACCCATCAATCCCTCGATGAATTCATCGCAATGATTTATCGGCTTCATTGCCCGACTGCAAATCTCGCCGCTTCCACCATAAGACCCCTACCTGAACCAGAACAAAAAACCAAATCGCGAAAAGAATCCGCGGTCTTCGGCTCTGCTCAGCATAGTACTCCTCGACCACCTCCTCCGCTCTTGCAAGCCCACCACGGGCTTCGATAAGCATCTCCCCGATCATACCCAGATCTAACGCATGCGTAGCTGCATCCGCGGTCCGCAACACCTCGCGCGCATCATCGATAAAAGGCCGCGCCTTGCGCAGTGATCGGTCCAGCGCCTCCAGACTGTCGACCACCTGTGCTATCCGCTGCAAATGCTCCGCTCCCACCTCCAAATCGATCCGGATTTCGCGCCCCCGATCAAATGCCGCACTCCACTCATCGTGGCACGAGCTACAGGTCTCATCCATCAGTGCCAGATCCGCCGCAAGAACCTGGTGATTGCCATGACAATCGACACAGGTGGGATTGGCTTCATTACGCCACTCATGGTGCGGTCCTTGCGCGAAGAATCCGGCCGGCCCCGCATGACATTCTGCACAAACCTCGATCAGGTTCTCACGACTCGGCTTGCCGATAAAGCCCGTTTCCGGTGCTTTGGCCAATTCGGGATCTTCCTCAAAGGGCAGCCCACCGTGGCAGTCGCTGCAGAGCATATGGCCCTGCAAGTAATGTACGCTCTGGGTAAAATCGTCCGCTTCCTCAAAATGGCACCAGGTGCAAGCCACCTCATCGAGATCGGGCGATGCAGCCCAGAGCGGCACCGCAGCGACCAACGCAAACAGCGTGCGGATCACGGCCCCTCTCGCAGCGGTATGCCCTGGATATCGAAGTAGTAGGTCGTACCCAAGATCGTCCGCCGCGTCTCCGACACGTGGCCGAGCAGGCCGAGCAAAACAACGAGTGCCAGAACGCACCCGCCAATACCAATCGCGCGCAGCCGCCGCCCCGGATGCCGCTCCGGTGAGCGATCCAGCCAAAGCGGCAGCAAGAGCAAAAGACCTAGGAAAATCAGTGGGACCTGCACTCCGATCGCCTCCGGCACATACTTGAGCAGCTGGTAGGCTGGGAGAAAATACCACTCTGGCTTGATTCCAGCTGGCGTACTAAGCGGGTCGGCCGGTGTACCGAGATGAGCCGGATAGAGAATCGCCAGGCTGGTAAGCACACCCATAACCAGATAAACCGTCGTCAGATCCTTGAGCACGTGATGCGGAAAAAATGGCTCACCGCCTTCCGCTTGCAACTCGCAGGGAGTCGGTTCGGGTTCGTCGGTCCGTCGCAGTGACGAGATACCCTGATAGCGGATCAGGAAAAGATGCAAGCTCGTCAAGAGCAGCAGCGCCAAAGGCAAAACGGCCACGTGCAGAGCGAAGAAACGCCCCAGAGTCGCATCACCGACCTCAGTGCCACCCAGCATAAACTCGCGAATAATCGGCCCCAGCACCGGGATCGAGGCCGGCGCCTCGGTCGCCACCACCGTACCCCAATAAGCCCGCTGATCCCAGGGAAGTAGATAACCGGTAAAACCAAAGGCGAGTACCACAGCTAGTAGCATAACCCCGACGATCCAAGTCAACTCGCGCGGTTTCTTATAACCGGCATAGACAAAAACGCGGGTCATATGCAAAATGAGGAAGATGACGACCAGATCGGCACCCCATACATGCAACGAGCGTACGAAGCCGCCCAGGGGGACCTCTTCCATAATTCGTTCTATGCTCGAATAAGCACTCTTAGCCCCAGGGCGATAATAGACCAGCAGCAGAATACCAGTAAAAATCTGCAACCCTAAGAGCGCGGCGATCGCCGCCCCCAGAGTGAAGAGCCAATTGAGGTGGGCAGGCACCGGCTTGCGCAGATTGGTTTCCACCACCTCGACCAACGGCCCCAAGTCCAAGCGCTCGTCCAGCCAGCGCCAGAGTACAGCAGCAGCGTTCTTCACGAAGCCGATTCCAGGATGCGTACCCCTTCGGCTTCCTCGCGAATCTCCACCCGTTCGAGCGGATCGCGCGCCGGCCCCCTGAGCACCTGGCCATCCAGATCGTAGCGTGCACCGTGACAGGGACACTCAATCTCGCCGCGCGCACCATCCCATGCGACGGTACAGCCCAGGTGGGTGCAGGTAGCCTCCAAGCCGCGCAGCATGCCATCCTTACGCACCACCAGAACCTTGCCTCGGAGGCTACGACCCACCACAGCCTCATTTTCGCCGAGTTCCGCTCCCGCAACCCTGCCGCGAGCGGTACTGAGAAACTCAGAACTCACCCCGACGCTTTGCACCGGCCACAAATAAGCCAGCGCCGTACCGACAAAGCCGCCTAGGGCGCTCAAGAAACTCAATCCCATTACGGCACTAAAAAACCGCCTAGTCACAGAGTCTGCTTCAGGCATTATATCCTCCGTTCTTGCATAGAAGATACAAAAATCCCGGGCAGCCTATAAAGCCCACCCGGGAAAAACGGAGTTACTGACGCTAGTAGATCAAGCTCTTAATAAGCGCCCAACTCGACTTCGCGACTGCGGTCGGCACGGGTTCGGATAGCGGTGGGGTGCTATCGGGATCTCCGGGGTCAAAAATATCGCCCTCTGGATCAGCATCGCCCGCCAACCAAGCACCGTCGGGATCGCCCAGTTCTGCTCCATTAGATGCCCCATCGCCATCGGAGTCCAACGCCGCCAATTCGGGACCCCAAACCACGTCGCCATCCGCATTGAGAAAATTGGCCTCGATCTCAAGGCCAAACGAATTGCGCGGTGTGCCACCGCCGCTGGTATGGCAAGTATTGCAACCGGCAATACTGCTATTGGGTATCTGCGTCATGCGCTTGCCGCGCGCCTCGGCTTCTTCGGCAGCCAAACCAACGAGCAAAAACGCAGCAACCAACAAAACCCCTGTCTTTTTCATCGCAATCATGAATTGTCTCCTCTCATCTAAGTAAGTATGAAGAATATATCAACCAACTATACCTTTTGCCATTATCACACGGCGATCTGTGTCACAGCACTCAGACCACTCAATTCTGGCAACCCTCGTACCAGTGGCGATATCTTTACACAGATTTTCATAAAGGGACAAAAATTCGTTTTACTACAGACATGCACTCACATACTTGAGTATGCAAATATTACACCTGTAAATTATATCTGATTCGGGACTACGGGACTAACATTAAGTCGATAATACAACTCCTGTCGGATTCGGTCCCTTAAAGCACAATCGCCGATCTGAAATCGCTCTTATCACAAAGTCCATCGGCATCTGGATTTATTTGTTGCTGCTTGATCACTGACTTAACTTAACAGGACAAGTCTCTCGCTTCACTAAGCTACGGATTTTCCATGCTCCCGATAGAGCGCACTCTGCAAGTATTCGCCCTGCCCTCACGAGCCAGGCGAGCATTTGTCCGCATCTCAACCGAAGGCCTGTAACCCCGAGACGCCGTCGGCTTCCAGGATGATACCCTGTCCAGGATAGTGCCACGAGCTAAATCTCAACTGTTAATTCTCCCACGACCATTTACCAGGAGAAAATCCCCATGAGCACACCCCAAAGCCTCGCAGAAAAAAACACCGAGCGATTCGGGTCCGGGGATTTCTCCACCCCCGACCTCGATCCATCGAGCTATGTCTACCACCAGTTGGCCCCCGCCAGCGATTTCGTCGAGGGCGAAGGTAAGCCCTTTACCATTGACGGCACCCATTTGGCCGTCTTCCTCTACGAGGGCAAGTTCCAGGCCGTCGATAATCGCTGCCCGCACATGGGCTATCCGATGTCACAGGGCAGCATCCGCGACGGAGTCCTCATCTGTCACTGGCACCACTGGGAATTCGACCTCAAGACCGGTGGCTGCCTGCTGACCTCGGGCGACGATCTCAAGGCTTTTCCCATCGAGGTCCGCGACGACGGATACCTCTGGGTCGGCATCTCTCCCGGGGAAAAAGAGGAGGCTCGACTACGGTTGCTCGCCCGCGGCAAACGCGCACTAGAACAAGGCCTCAAGGACCGCAGCGCCTTCCTCATCGCCAAAGCCGTCGCCGCATTACGCCAGACCGGTGCAACTCCGCAAGAAATCATCCAGCAGGGCTTGTACTACGGTGCGCACAAGACCAGCGAAGGCTGGTCTTCAGGCATTGCCATCCTGACTCTGGCCGCCAACCTATGGGACGGCATCGCCGCAGACGACCAGAATCTCTTTCTGGTCCACGGTCTGACCCAGATCGCCAATCGCACTTCCGGCTCCTCGCGCCGCCAGCGCTTCCCTTTCCCACGCACTGAAGACGACCAGAAGCTGGATACCCTAAAGCGCTGGTTCCGCACCTTTATCGATCAGCGCCACCACGGCGCCGCCGAGCGCATCCTGCTGACCCTGCATGACCGGGATTGCGGCAAAGAAACCCTGGCCGACTTCGTCTTTACCGCCGCCACCGACTTTTACTTCACCGGCGACGGCCACGCCCTCGATTTCGCCAACAAAATGTTCGAAGCCCTGGACTACGTCGAATGGGCCGGAGCACACGAGATCCTGCGGCCGATCGTCGTCGATTTGGTCAGCCGCACTCGCCACGAGGAAACCTCGCGCTGGGCCGACAGTCTGCCGGTCCTCGAAGAGATCTTCGCCCGTCTGGATGATATTTGGGAAGAGAACCAACAAAACACAGCCACTCTCGATATCTCCGAGTTCGCTCAGGTGATGCTCGGTGACGATTTCCAACCGATCCTCGTCCGAATCGAAGAGGCTCTGCGCGCCGGAGTAACCCCCAAAGAGCTTTGCCGCGCCATGACCTATGCCGGAGCGGTACGCACCCTGCGCTTCCACCTCAAGAACGAGGGCGACTGGCACGACGTGGCCAATATCTATTCCTATGCCCATGCGCTCTACTGCACTTTCGACTACGCTGCCAGCAAAGAACTCTTGCGCGCGATCTTCCACGGCGCGGTCTTCCTGACCTACCTCCGCTGGCTCAATATGCCCGCTGCCCGAGTGCCGCAACACGGCCAGAAACTCGAAGAGGCATTCGACTCAGACGAGGTCATGCTCAAACGCCTCGGCGAGTTCGCCGACTTCCAAAAAGTCGCTGAGGCCGAAATCCTGGTCAGCCAGTATCTCGAAGAGGGGCGCGACATTACCCGACTGCGCCATGCCCTGGCCCATATCATGCTACGCGAAGACGCCGAACTGCATATGTTTCAGGTACTGGAAGCGGCCTTCCGCCATTACGACCTCAGTGAGGACGCAGAGGAAAAACGCGTCCATCTTCTAGCGGCGACCCGCTATATAACCGCGCAAAAGGTGATGAAGAATATTCTCTGGTCGACCGAAAACGCCGAAAGGCTGCAGCGCGGCGACCTGCTCAGCGAGCGCGAGGACGACGACTAGAAAAATCCATGACCACGCACAGTACGCACTCCGACATACCGGCCGTCGATGCTGGATGCGAAGATACCTATCTGATAGACTACCTCTTCGAACTCAACGGCTACCTGATCATCAAAGGCGGAGTCGCCGCAGCAGATATCGCCCAGATGAACGCCTGGGCCGATGCCCATATGGATTATATGGACAAGACTCTCCGCGGCGGCCGCGATAGCCAAAGCGACGGCGAGTGGATCGGCCACGTCGAAACCCATACCTACAGCGATGCCGACGGCATCAATTTCCAGAATATCATCGAGGCTGGCCCGGTCTTCGAACGCCATATCGACCACCCCTCCTGGATCGAGCACGTGCGGCGCTGGATCAACCCCAATAACGGGCTCTCGCTGCACGAGACCCTGCTCAACCTGCGCGGCCCCGGTGGCTATATCGGCATCCACTGCGGCGGTCATATACCCTGCAGCTATATGACCTTCCGCCAGGCCAATACCGGCGAGTGGATGGTCGGCCAGATCAACTGCATCACCGCGCTCGAAGATATTGGCCTGGGTGACGGACCGACCACTCTGGTCCCCGGCAGCCACAAGGCGTCGATCCCACACCCCAAGCTGAGCGGCGAACTCAGTCGCGTCTACCGCAGCGACGAGGCCGCCGGCATCGCGGTGGGAATGCGCGAACTCTATTTGGAGGCCGGCGACGTACTGCTCTTTACCGATACCATTACCCACGGCTCTGCCACGCGCAGCAACGACGGCTACCGCCGCATGCTACTCTACCGCTATTCGCCGCGCTGGATACGCTCGCGGTTTAACTACGATCCATCCCCCGAACTGCTAAAACGCCTAACAGCAGAAAGACGGCAGATTGTCGATCCTATACCGCTGCGCCGCCCGGCGCAAAGCAAGGTGTAGAGGATCTCTGCCGAAATCGGAAAGGCGATCGGCAATAGAAAAAACACGGTCTAATTGAGCTCTGCAGAGGAAACCATCACACCGGACAGGACGACATGGACAAAAAAATAAACTGGGGCATCATCGGCGCCGGCGGCATCGCCGCTACTTTCGCCGAGAATCTAGTCCACACCGACTCGGCTCTAAAATCCGCAGTGGGCAGCCGCAGTATCGCAAAGGCACGAGCTTTCGCTACCCAACACGGATTCGCTAGAGCGCATGGCTCGTATCAGGCGCTATTGGCCGACCGCGAAGTCGATGCCGTCTATATCGCCACGCCACATCCCGAACACCGCGCGCCGGTCCTAGCCGCTGCCGAAGCAGGCAAGCACATTCTTTGCGAAAAACCGATGGGGGTGACGCCCGGCGAGTGCGAAGAAATGATTGCGGCGGCCGACCGGGCCGGGGTCGTACTCTTAGAAGCCTTTATGTACCGCACTCACCCTCAGACCCAGCGCCTCTGCGAGTTGATCTCCAACGGCGCGATCGGCGAATTGCGCACCATTCGCAGCAGCTTCTGCTACGGTCTCGGCGATGCGTACAACGTGCGTACCGATCTCGAATTGCGCGGCGGTGGACTCTACGACGTGGGCTGCTACTGCATCAATTTCAGCCGGATGCTCGCCGGTGAGGAACCGGACGATATAGCAGCGACCTGGACGCTGGGAGCAGATACTGGCGTCGACGAAAACCTGGCCGCAAGCCTGCGCTTCCCCAACGGGGTCGTAGCGCTCTTCGACGTCGGCATCCGCAGCGCGAGCAGCGCGCAAGCGGAGATTCTGGGCAGTGCGGGCAGCATCTTCGTACCAGCACCGTGGAAACCAGCCGACTATCGCGCCGAAATCATCGTCCGTCGTCCAGGACAACCGGAAGAAACCATTGCCATCGAAAACGGCGGTCATATCTTCGCCCTGGAAGCCGACCACCTCGCACAGGTGATCGCCGGAAAGGCCGAGCCGCTGATCCCGGCCCAGAACTCCGTGGGCAACGCTGCGGTACTGGACGCAATCTGGCAGCGCATCCATAAATGACTTGAGCCCTATTTAACAGGCGAGCTGACCGTACGGCTCGAATCGCATATCCAAAACCGACGTAGCTATATTCATTTTGGCTGACTTGAAAGAAGAAACTACCCATCGCATCATCGCTACGCTGATTGAAACAATTTCCAAAGGTCCAAACTATGCTATCCGGGATTGACTATGTCGTAATCGCAATATATGGCGTGCTCATGGTGGGCATTGCTGCTATTGCTAAAAGCCGCAGTTCTACGGTGGATGATTACTTTGCCGCCGGGCACAAATTGCCGTGGTGGATGGCGGCCATTTCACACCATGTTTCTGGTTACAGTGCCGTAGTTTTTGTCGGTTTTGCCGGGAAGGCAGCCAGCGCCGGCATCAGTATGTGGACGCTCTTCGCTCTACCGACTTTCATCGCCATGATGGTCGGCTGTTTTGTCTGGGCTCCACGCTGGGCGCGTCTCAAGGTACTCACCCCGGTAGAGTATTTGGAGCGCCGTTATAATAATGCGGTTCGGGTGCTCGTAGCCCTGGCGGGCATCGGGGTAAAATTCATTGATCTGGGGATCAAACTCTACGCCATTTCTATAGTTGTTCAGGTTTGCACCGGATGGGATCTGGTACCGATCATTATCGGGGCTGGTATCATAACCATCGTCTATGTCATGGTCGGTGGTCTCTGGGCGACCGTTTTGACCGATCTGGTCCAATTCGTCGTTCAACTCGTGCTGAGTGCACTGGTTGTGGGTGCGGTGTTATTGGCATTGGGCGGCTGGAGCAGTATGTGGTCCCAATTGCCGCCCGAACGCTACGAGTTCTTCAACCCTGGTCAGGGCATAGACCTGGAGTTCTGGATGATCTATCTGCTGGTAGTGATTCTCAGCTACAACGGCGCCACCTGGGGTTTGGCACAGCGCTTCATCGCCGTCGGCAAAGCACGAGACACACAAAAAGCTGCTCTACTTTCCGGCATTCTATTCTTGTTCTATCCCATCGTTATTTTCATACCGGCCTGGGCTGCACCCCTGGTGATGCCCGATTTATTCGATCCTACGACCCTTTTGCCCCTTGCAGATTATGACCCGCAACAAACCTATGTCCTGGTTGCCCAACAATTTCTCGATGGATTAGCACCCGGCCTGATTGGCCTTCTGGTGTGCTCAATGTTTGCGGCTACCATGTCGATGATCGACAGCGACATCAACGCTCTGGCGGCCGTTTTTACCAAAGATATTTTTCAGCGTAACTTTGGCGCCAAAGCCAGCGAACGGGAACTCGGTCGAGTCGCCGTATATGCCACAGTGGGCTTTGGCCTCGCCGTCCTGGGAACGGCATTGGGAGTGGCTGCCAGCGAGGGGGTTAACAAAGTATTTAGCCAAACGGTCAAACTCTACGGTGCAATCCTCTCGCCCATTGCGATCCCACTGATGTTCGGAATGTTGTGGAAACGGCCTAGCGCACGTGGGGCAATAGCTTCTTTAATCGTGGGGTTTTGTATCACGCTCTTTCTAAAATCCTCCTATCCCGACAGCTTTGTTATCTATACCGGCGGAGGTATGCTGGCATCTCTGGTAATTTTCTTTGGCGACGGCTTCCTGAATCGGCGTTCAGCAGCCAAAGATCAAGAAGTCGATAATCTTTTCGCGCAGGTCAATTCGGATTGACTCAATATACGGCCTGTTTAGTCCAGTACTTTGAAACATCAGATCGGCAGGCGCTTGCTCGAACTGCAACTAAACCGCGAGGAGACTCCACTGCACATCCATCGTTCCTCGATGCAAAGCTGCTACTCTCCGTAGGAATCGGGGCGCGTAGAATCCGCAGGCCAGTAGCCCTGGGGCGACGGCCGCCACGGTCGGCCACACAAGCGCGAAATAACGCTCCACTCGCCCGCCCCCAGATCCGGATCCGGCTGAAAGAGAAAGCGCGTCGCCCCGGCCCGTTGCGACGCCGTCAGAATGCCGTGCAGATCGCGAGCCGGCATCGCCTCGCCGCCGTGCGGCCGCCGGCCGGTCGACACCCAGGGGATTACCCGCTCGGCATCGCTCACCGCTTCTAAAGCGCGGCGCGTCTCGGCGTAGACCAGCTCGGTGAAGAATTGCTCCGGAAAGCCCAGTTCCATATCAGCCAGTGAATCGACACCAGGTAATTCTAGCCCCAACCAGGCCTTCACCACCGCGAAGCAATCGGCCTCGTCCAGGTCTGGATTCCAGGTCGCCACCTGCTGTACCCAGCGAGCCACTGTCCCGTACAAGCCGTCGTTGCCCCGGTGCCAGAAATAATGCTTGGGGAAAACAAAGTCGAAATAAGCTGCCATCTCGCTGAAGTCCTGGCCGGTGAGACCGGAAAAAGCCGCCGTGCGGGGAATGCCGCCCAATACCACCCTGTCCGCACGGTCGTCTAGCTCGGTCCGCACCCGGGCCATGAAATCGAGCGCGGTCTGCCGCCGCACGCGCAACCAGTACAGGACGTCCTCATCCACATCGAATAGCTCCAAAGCCCCCAGCATCCCACCCGGGGCGAGGTAGCGCACTAACCTCGGTGTCAAAGTGCGCATTCGGCGGCGCAATCGCGCCTGAGCGCGTTCGATACGCTCCACATCCGCTCCCTGCATCTCAAAGCGCCAGCGCTGCAGATCGGAGAGTTCGAGCAAAGTAGTACCACGATGGAGTTCCAGCTCGTAATCGTGTTCTCCAGGCTGATCGAGCACTACCCCGTGGGCCTGGGGAAAAGCGGCCATGATATCGCGCACCCCAGCGGCCACTTCGACCGCACCCACCGGGTCCTCGGCCGGCACTAAACCCGAAACCGTACCCTGGCCGCGCTGGTAGAGTAGCCGCAGCCCGTCGCGCGAGTCGAAGATCATGATTCGCCAACCGCGCCGAGCCGCATCGTCTAGCAGGGCGTGCAGTTTCTGTTCCTTTGCCAGATTGCGCGGCGTGGCCGGCGGCGGGTTTATGCCAAAGGCGGCATACTCGGCCGGATCGGCAGCAAAGGCGGGCGTCAGCACCTCGCCCCATAGCGGTATGCCTCTCTCGTCGGCAAACCACAGACGGCCGACGATAATGCCGCCCACCCCACCGTCCTCCCAGGCGTCGAAAATCCGCGGGTACTCTTCCAGCCAGTATTCGAGCGGGTTGTGCACGAAAATCCACGGGATCACGGTGTACCTCCTCGGCAACTATAGAGATCCTTCGCTTCTCGACGATACGGATAGAACCGGCGCAGGCGTCCGCTTCCTATCGGCATTACAATGGCGTCGATCCCCCAATGCTACCGGACCATTGCTGGCCTTTTGGGGTCGAAAGTCCAGTCCGGAATCAGGTACTGCATGGCAATGGCGTCGTCGCGGTCACCCAGGCCATACTGCAAGTACAGTCGGTGAGCCTTTTCAAGCTCCTCAGGGTCCAATTCGATGCCCAAGCCAGGGGCTTCCGGCAAGCCGATACGACCTTGGTCGATCTGCAGCGGTGCCTGAGTCAGGCGTTGCCCATCCTGCCAGATCCAGTGGGTATCGATCGCCGTGATCTGCCCCGGCGCCGCCGCTGCCGCATGGGTGAACATGGCCAGCGAAATATCGAAATGGTTATTGGAATGGGAGCCCCAGGTCAACCCCCATTCGTGGCATAGCTGCGCCACCCGTACCGCCCCTTGCATGGTCCAGAAATGCGGATCGGCCAACGGTATATCCACCGCCTGCAACGAGATCGTATGCCCCATTTCGCGCCAGTCGGTGGCGATCATATTGGTAGCCGTACGCAATCCGGTGGCGCGGCGAAATTCGGACATCACTTCGCGCCCCGAATAGCCGTCCTCGGCACCACAGGGATCCTCGGCATAGGCCAGCACCCCGCGCATATCGCGGCAGAGTCGCACCGCATCGGCCAGCCGCCAACCGCCGTTGGGATCGAGGGTGACGCGCGCCCGTGGGAAACGCTCGGCCAGGGCGATGACAGCTTCTATTTCCTCCTCGCCGCGCAGGGCCCCGCCTTTCAATTTGAAATCGTCGAAACCGTAGCGCTGCTGCACGGCCTCGGCCAGGCGCACGACAGCATCGGGCGTGAGTGCCTCTTGGTTGCGCAGGCGCTGCCAATCGTCGTCGGCTTCGGGTTCGGACCGATAGGGCAAGTCTGTTTTGCCCTGATCGGCCACATAAAACAGATAGCCCAGAACCGGCACTGAATCTCGCTGGCGGCCCTCTCCCAATAGATCGGCAACGCTCAATCCGAGGAATTGCCCCAGCAAATCGAGCAGCGCCGCCTCGACAGCAGTGACGGCGTGTATGGCCGTACGCGAATCGTAGGTCTGGAGACCGCGCCCGCCGACATCGAGATGGGTAAATTGCCGCCGAATCTGGTTGAGAGTGCCGCGATAGGCACCGATCTGAGAGCCGCAGACGATTGCGGCGGTTTCTTCCAGCGTCTTGCGAATCGCCTCACCGCCGGGTACCTCACCCAGACCGGTATGCCCGGCGCTGTCCTCCAAGACGACCACATTACGAGTAAAATAGGGGCCGTGCGCACCACTCAAATTCAAGAGCATGCTGTCTTGGCCAGCCACCGGCACCACGCGCATAGCGGTGACGAGAGGTGAGCCGCCCGGACGGGCGGATTGCTCATCCATATACACTTAGCTCCAATCTTTCAAAATTCAACTTGGTCGCCCAGCTGATGCCAGGCGCTGCCAAAGGGATTTTCGAGGTCGGACCGACGAGGAAGATGCAATACCCCAGCTTCGCAGCGCACCCGGCCGCGGCGCTGCCCGCTGACCATCAACCCGGTATCGGCGAAAACCGTATCGGCCAGCTGGTACGCGTCATCGGCACGATACTGGAAAACCAGACCTCGCCGTGGCCGCCCCGAAAGGTTGGGCGGCGAACCGTGCAACGCCAGACAATGGTGCAGGCTGATTCCGCCGACCCGAGGTGTAACTTGCACCAGCTGGCTTTCATCACCCCACAAATGGCTCTGCTGACACTCGTTGAACAATCCATCTTTGTGGTGGTCTAGCAAACCCAACTTATGGCTTCCCACCACCATCTGCATACAGCCGTTTTCCGGCGTCGCATCGTCAAGCATAACCATCACAGCCACCAAGCTCGAATTGGTATGCGGGAAATAGGCGAAATCCTGGTGCCAGCGGAAAGGCCCGGCGTTTTTAGCCGGCGGCTTGGTGGCAATTTTGGAATGCTGCAACTGGATATCATCGCCGATCAGCGGACGGATCCGTCCCAACAGCTTTTCGCTCTTGACCAGCTGCATAAAGAGCGGATGGCGCACAGTCAATTCGAGCAAATGAACCGTGCGCTCGCTGTAGCCGCGCTCATCCTGAGAACCGCGAATAGCTGGATCTGATGCGGCGGCACGCAGAGCCTCCACCTCTTCGCCGGTGAAGACATTATCGACGACGAGAAAGCCCTGCTCCCAGAAGGCGTCCTGCTGATCCTGGCTCAAAGTCGGCAGTGCGACCGAACTGGATATATGATCCACAATACTTCCTTTTCTGCTCGAGTCCAAACGGCAGGAATTATAAAGCTCTTTTTAGGTCGCCGGGTCAAGCGATACTGAACTTCCACATCTCTAGCTTCCAGGCCTGGCTTCGCCGAGAGTCTACGCTGCGCGGCAACGTGCTGATCCTTAAACAACAACGACGCGATGACCTTCGGTCTATTCACCGCATCGCGGATTTCCAGCCGTCCGATTGCGATACTGTTTTTCAGTCCCGGATCGGTGAAGATATACTACCCGATCTCATTGCCGCAGGGGCTCTAATGCCGTACAATTCGTGGCGAACCTACTGCCAGGAGCGGCTCATGGACGAACTCGGATTCTTCGCGAAAAATGGTTATGTGGTAGTATACAACGCGCTGAGCACGCGGGAAATCGCCGCGGTCAACGACGGGATCGATGCCGACCGCTCAGCGCATCCTGCTCACTGGGAGCCGGGCCCGCGACCGGGTCATATCGCCTTTGGCTGCGACGCACCCGAGCTCATGCACCGGACCGACGCACTCGACGAGCTGGTCTACCACCCGTCCGTCGTACCGCTGGCACGCGCCATCCTCGGGCGGGGGATGCATCTATCTGGCCTCTCGTTCATGTCCCGTGAGCCCTGCGCCGCTCCACCGCCCAAAGACCACAACGATGGCGACCCACTGTGTTTGACGCGGGTGTGGCACCGCGAAGATAGCGGCAATATCTCAGGGGCCGGGCAAAATGCCTTCTTCACCCCCGCGCTGCAGGTGATCTTCTATCTCGACGATGTCGATGCCCAGACCCACTGTTTCAGCATCATCCCCGAAAGCACCGCAACCAAGCAGAAACTGCCCAAGGCCCGCACCGGCGCCGCCGGCTGGGGCGCGCGGGACCAAGTGCGAATCGACGACCCCGATAGCTATCTCGACCCGGAGCACCCGGTCTGGATCGACGCCTTCGGCCGCGAGCTGGACCGCCGCATCGGCCGCGTCGATATCCATGCCACGGCCGGAGCAGCAGTGATCTTCAACAACAGCAGTTACCACGCCGGCACCGTGCGGAACACGACGCGCCGGCGTCGCACAGTTCACGTGCGCTATCGCCAGCCGGAACCCGTGTCCTCGCGTCACGCGCTCAAAGAACCGTGGCAGAGCGTAGCGGAGTTTAACGCGGCACTGCCCGAGCGGCTGACGATCGGTATTTTAAAATGAACGCATCCAATCTATGAACCATAGAGGCGAAAGGAGTGGTCTGATGTCGCACCAGCGAATTTGGACAGCTAATACCAGGAGCGGCTTCCTCACCCCGGGCTCTGATTTTGAATCGAGCCAGGCGGTGGTCGCTGGCGACCAGGTCTTTCTGGTTGGCTGTACTGGCTTGACGCTCGACGGCAAGGAATTTGTCGGTGAAGGCGATCCCGCAGCCCAGGCGGACCAGGCCATGCACAATGTGCGGACTCTGCTCGAGGAAGCCGGCGCCCGGATCGAAGATATCTGTCTGATCAATAACTTCACCACCAATAGGCCCGATAGGGAACAGGTCTATCCAGTGGTCGCACAGCACCTGCAAGGAGTTAATCCGGTCTCTACCGGCCTGATTGTCAAGGATCTCGCCGCGCCTCATATCAGATTCCAAATCGACGCCTGGGCGGTGATCCCCCATGACCGCCAACGCGGCCATCAGCGATTTCGAGTGAGAAATGCCAAAGGCGGCTTCGCCGTGCCGGGCATGAACCTCGATTGCGCCCGGATCATCCGGGCCAACAACCATTTGTTTTTTCAGGGCCAGACGGGCATGACCCTAGACGGCCGGTCTTTCGTGGGAGCTGGCGACCCCGCCAAACAGGCCGAAGTCGCGATGCAAAACGTGCGCGAACTGCTCGCCGACGCGGGTGCCGGAATCGAGGACGTGTGCAAAATAACAACCTATTTGACCGATCCGTCCCACCGCCAGAGTATCTATCCGGTCCTCGCCAGACACCTGCAGAACGTGCACCCAGCCGTCACCAGCATAGTCGTCAAAGGTCTGGCGCAACCCGAGATCGACTTCGAGATTGACGTATTCGCCATGATCCCGGAGGCCACCGGCCACCAGCGTTTTGGTGTCGATGCTCCTCATTTCCCATCCGAGCTCGGCTGCTCGTTGAGCAAAGTAGTCCGCGCTGGAGAATTCATATTCCTCCAAGGCCAGAACGGCCTAAGGCTGGACGGCAGCGGCCTCACCGGCTCAGGCGACCCCGCAGCCCAAGCGGATCAGGCCATGCGCAACATCAAAGAATTGCTCGCAGCAGCAGGAGGGCAAATAGACGATATCTGCAAGATCACCCCGATGGCCACCGACCACGCGAATTGGGCGGACATATATCCCGTACTGAGCCAGCATCTGCACGGAGTCCGCCCCACGTCGACCGAACTGGTAGTCAATGCACTCTCTCATCCCGAGCTGGATTTCGAAATCGACGTATTTGCCGTCATCCCACAAAACCGAAACACGGCGTAAAGATGCAGAGGCCTTTGACTACCAGAGCTGACTGGCCGTTGAGTCGCAAAACCAGGGCGCTTGCACTTGAGGTACGACGAAGTTCGCGTTGCGCAAAGGGCAGTCGGTACAGAAAGGCTGATCACTCGCGGTTGAGGTAGATTCCTCGCATCCAGCGCGGCCCCGAAAAGGCTCTGCGCCCGTGCAACATCCTGAAGTTGTCGTAGAGTACGAAATCACCCGGCTCAAGCTGAAAATTATAGCGGCAGTCCTCGATGATCCGGATAAACTTCTGGTAGGCGCGGTACCACTGCTCCATGCGATCGAAGGGCATATCCAGCGGCGCGAAGGTGAAATAGCTGGTGCGTACCTGCGTGAACTCGCTACCTGCAAAAGTCAAAATCGGAAAGGTGACCCTGCTCTCATACTCTTGCTGCTGGCGGTGAAACAGGATCGGCGTTTCGGTCAGGGTCTCGAAGGCATCGCCGTCTAGATCGCGTAGCAGGAGAGCGGCCTCTTTGGCATCGGCAAGTTCGCTCTCGCCACCGCAATCGGCTTTCTGCATGCACTGCAAAATCTGGTAGCGCGGCGGCACCTCGATAAAAGGCATATCGGTGTGCAATTCGACGGCATCGGCAGTATAGCCAAGTTGGTCGGTATTGTCATTGGTGGTGTTGTCGGTCTTAAGGTCTTCTATATAGCCGAAATGAGTACTCTGGACGACAAAGCCACTCTGGGCAAAGCAGCGGACTAATGCTTCGGTATCCAGGGGACAGGCGCGAATGAGAATCGAACCGCGGTCGGCCAAATAGCTTTCGCAGACGGCAACGGGATCTGCACTGATCTCGGCGTACTGGACTTCTATGCGATCGAGTGATCCGGCGCTCTTGTGATAGAGGGCGCGATCCGAATAGCGATGGTCGGCGAGAAAATCGAGCGAAAAGCGGCTCTGATGGCCATCGGGCCAGGTCAGGTGGATGACGTCATCGTTCGCGTTGATGGCGTGCGGGCGAATATCCAGTGGTACTTTGGATGGATTGAGGATGCGCTCGTGGGTTATGGGGTGAACACAACAGGGGCAGTGATGGCGCAACCAGAAATAATGAAAATTGGCGTTCAGGCCTTCGGCAAAGTAGACGCTGAGATAGTCGCGGTGGTCTGCAAAAAGTCGATCGGTCATAGTAGTTCCGGGTTAGGTGAATTTAATCTCATAAAAGCTATAAAGGCCCTTTTTGCTGGCTAGGTCAAGCGTTACTGACTTCCGGAAATGGCCGTATTAAAGGTGCGCAATCCGCTTGACACGGCACATTCCCATCGGCATTCTTTTTCGCCAACAGTTAATCGGAGATATTTTATGACCATACCGCGAAAAATACTGGGCAAGACGGGAGTCGAAGTAACCGCGCTGGGTCTGGGTGGGGTGTGCTGGAACTTGGCCGAAAGCGACCAGCAGGCCGTCGAAGTGGTGCAGCGCGCGATAGATCGGGGCATTACCTATCTAGACACGGCCAGTGCCTACAAGGACAGCGAGCGGCGTCTTGGCTTAGCCCTTAAGGAGCGCAACCGCAACGGTCTGTTCATTGCAAGCAAATGCCTTAAGCGCTCGGGCGACGAACTCAAGCGCGAAATCGAAGACAGCTTTAGGCACCTACAAATCGACGTCATCGACCTGATGCAGATTCACGCCATCGACGAAGAACACAGCTTAGACCAGGTATTGCGTCCAGATGGTGCGCTGCGCGTGATCGAGCAGTATCGGGACGCAGGTCAGATTCGCTTTGTCGGGCTGACCGGCCATACGTCGCCGGCGCACTTTGTGCGCATGGTCGGCGAGTACGATTTTGATACTATTCTCAATCCGGTTGGTCCCTGCACCTGTGTATGGAACGATTTTGTCGACACGAGTATGGCCGCCGCGCGTGCACGCGGCATGGGGTTAATCGGCATGAAGGTCGTGTCCTATGGTCAGGTACCAGACGAGGATCGGCCACTACATATCCGCCACGCCATGCGCGTAACCGACGTGGCCATCATTGGCATGGATACCGTAGAACAGGTGGAGGATAACGTGCGCGTGGCGAAGGCCTATGCTCCGCTGACGGCCCAAGAGGAGCAGGGTGTCATGGAGCGCGCGCGCGAACTAGTGCCGAAGGTGCAAAACGAATTGTGGTGGCTTCCAGAACAACGCATGGCTTCTTGAGTTAGGGCGCGCTGGCCAGTCGGGACGTATGTCAATTATATAACCTGCATGCAGAGCAGAAAGGAACCGTGTTATGTTAGTGGGTATTTCTCCACTTCTCAGCCCCGAAGTACTTGCGCTGCTGTGCCGTATGGGACACGGCGACGAGCTTGTGCTGGCCGACGCCCATTTTCCCGGCCATTCCTGCAACGACACCGTGCTGCGCGCCGACGGCCTGCAAATCCCCGACCTGCTGGAAGCCATCCTGCCGCTGATGACCTTGGACACCTATGTCGAAAGCCCGGCGCTGGTCATGGATCCGGTCCCAGGCGATACAGCTGATCCAGCAGTACGCGCACGCTACGAACTCATTGTCGCGGCCCACTGGCCCGAAGCGGGCCCGGTCAGCGGGCTGGAGCGCTTTGCCTTCTACGAACGGGCCCAGCAGGCCTTTGCCGTGGTCATGACAGGGGATGTGGCCAAATATGCCAATATCATACTCAAGAAGGGCGTGACCCCCGTTTAGTCTCTACGAGTAGTACCAGTCCACGAGGTCACATATACACCTTCAGATTTCTGAAAGTGCGAAGGCGAGCAGCACAGTCGACACTAGGGTAGCAAAAGATCGCAGGTGGTTCCAATGGGTCCATTGGACGAGATAGCGATCCCACAACGCATGACCTTCATCTATAGAAGAGTCCGCGTTGTCTAATTGGTTGTTCAATGGAATATTGAACGCTATAGTCGATAAGAGACATCCGACGGTGTATATTGCGGCAGAAAGGCAGATCTAGCGCCACGGGCCTACACAATCATAGGATAGAAATGCTGAAGTTGTACTGAACGCTGCAGTGCCAATAAAGATCAACAGGAAGCTAGGCCGAACAATTAAACGATTGATCGCCTGCATCGCCCGCATACCCTCTGAACGATCCAGCGATCCAAGCGCTTTCATCATAAACGTTGAGAACGAGACGAAAAGTCCAGCCATCATACCGCTGCCGACACAAGAAATTATCAGCACCCACCTCAGAAGTTCACCAGCACTATCCACGTCGCCACACCGACCCGCGAAGTACAAAATACAGATGGCAGAACTCAGTCCGATCCACTAGCTCTTCAGGCCGCATTATTACCCGTTCCATTGCTCGGTGGAATCACCATTAATTACCCCTCCCTCTCAATCTAACCGACTTTATAAGCTTGAGTTCCCGCTGGCGGTACATACCAACCGGGATCGGCATAATCGCGCAACCGATCGCGAACCTTGAGTATGGTGAACATCCCGCCCATCTCCAGTGGTCCGTAGGGCCCCTCACCGCTCATCATCGGCAGCGTATTCTCCGGACCCGGCATATGCGCTGCCATCTCCTGCATCTCCGCCATTCCATTCTGACCCATCGCCATATAACCGGGCACCTGTTTGCGGATTTGTCCCTCTACTGCTCCCTGATCAACACCGAGCATATTGGGTAGATCATGTCCCATCGCATTCATAGTGTGATGCGACTTATGGCAGTGAAGAACCCAATCGCCCGGTGCGTCGGCAACAAACTCAATATCGCGGGTGCTGCCGACCGGCACCGGCACTGTCGTCTGTGGCCACCGGCCCGCACTTGGAATCGGTCCGCCGTCGGTAGCGACAACCTCAAAGGTATAGCCGTGCAGGTGGATCGGATGTTGATCCATACTCAGATTACCCAAGCGGATTCTCACCTTTTGCCCGGTTTGAACAACCAAAGGGGTCGTCGCCGGAAAAACCTTGCCGTTAAAGCTGAAATGATTGAAGTCGAGCATCACCGCCGGGTCTGGCCGGTAGGTGCCGGGATGCACCGCCCATTGGTGCAACATGATGGCGAAGTCCCGATCTGGCAATTCCACCGAGTGCTGCGGATGGACGATAAAAAAACCCATCATGCCCACTGCCATCTGCAACATCTCATCGGCATGTGGATGATACATAAATGTGCCATGTTGTTTCAATTCAAATTCATAGGCGTAGGTTTCGCCCGGTTTGATCGAAGGTTGATTCAACCCGCCGACCCCGTCCATTCCATTAGGCAGGAGCAGCCCATGCCAGTGAATGGTCGTGTGTTCCGGTAGCTTATTGGTCACCAGAATCCGCACCTTATCCCCCTCTACGGCCTCTATGGTCGGACCGGGAGTCTGACCGTTATAACCCCAGCATTTGAGTTTGAAACCGGGAGCGAATTCGCGCTCGACCGGTTCGGCAACTAGGCGATATTCCTTAACACCAGCCTTCATAGTCCAGGAAGCTGTGCCGGCATTGGGCGTAACTACCGGAATGTGATCGCGCAATCGGTCTGGTTCCGCCCGCACCGAACTTCGAGGCAGTAGCGCCGCACCGGCAGCAGCAAGCGCCGAACTGAGCAATCGTCTTCGGGTCCACATATCAATGATCTCCTCTATCGTATTCTAACCTAGTCCCCACCGCCGCCTCCAACTCGACCCGGGCGATCCAGTAATCGCCCAAAGCAGTTATATAATCACGCTCTGCGGCGATTTCGGCCTGGCGTGCCGCCAGCAATTCGAAAGGACCGTCGATCATGAAATTGTACTGCTGCTGCACTAGCGCAACGATCCGCTCTTTCAGCGGCAAAACTACGTCGCGATAGTGTCTGGCCCGGTCCCGCGCTACGAGCAACCTTTCCCGAACCGCCCGAACTTCGGCGCGAATCTCTACCGCCCGTGCTACCAACGCGTGTTCGCTGCGCCGCAACTCAGCCCGACGGCGTGCCACCTCCGCTCCACCGAAGAACGGCAAGCGGATCCCCACCGCCGGACCCACCGCCCAATCCCCCCCCTCCCACTCAGCACTAAACCCCACTTCGATTCCGCCGAACCACCGTTCGCTACGCGCAATCGTCAAGTCCCGGGTACGCGCCTCGCGCTCCATTTGCGCTGCCAGAAGGTCCGCTCGGTGAGCGACGGCCCTCGATTCTATATGCTCTATGGCGATTTTTTTCTCGGGCAAAGGCGGCAATTGCGTCGGTAAGCGCCACTCGATCTGTTCCCCCCAGAGCCCCATTAATGCATTGAGCTGCTCCCTGTCAACGAGTTCGGCAACTTCGCCCTGCACCAATTCGAGCCGGACGTCTTCATAGAGCGCCTGCCGCTTTGCCGTATCAAGCTCGCTGAGATTGCCAGCGCGATACAGGGCCTGAGCCAGATCGTGAGCCGCCGCCGCCGCTTCGACAGACGAACGCAATGTCGCCACCTGATGATGAGTTTGCAAGAGTTCGTAATAGGCGACCCGAATCCCGGTGATACGGGTTAGCAAACGTTCGGCAATTCGCTGCCGAGCGACCCCGTACTCGACGGCCCCAAGATCAACCCTGGCCGCTCGCAGTATCCACTGCGTCAGGTCCTGATGCAACTCCAGTTCCGCCATCCTTCCCCATTCAGCTGTCCGCACAGCACCCCCGAATACCGGATTCTCCAATCGGACGCTTGCAGAGCGCTGCGCCTCTGCAATATCGAGTTCGGCTGCCAGTGCACGCACACGTCCGCTGAGATTCAGAGCTACGCGTACTGCCTGCTCTTCGCTTAACGGCTCGGAAAGCCATACCGCAAGCGAATCATCGCCACTGTCCACGCCGGACAAGAATTCCATATACCTGCCGACCAGGCCCTCACCCACAGCAGCGCGCTCCACTGCGTCGGAGGCCAATGCGCACCCCAAGATCAGGGATACAACCCACCAAGGGGCAAGCTTAGTGCCCATGGTGGTGATGAGCTCCGTGCTTTTTTTCAACGCGTTCCTTCTCGACAGCGATTTCTCGTTCTATGCCCGGGCTCAGCGTCGTTACCTGCTGATCCCAGGATGCTTGAGGGGCAGAGGGGTGAGCGGGATGGTACTCGGGAATTACAGGAGCCGGAGTCACGGCACAACCTGATATCCACAACACTGCCAACAATAGAATAGACTTTACCACGGAATTCTCCTTTTCATCGCTCAGTAGACGAAATAAATCGGGATCGCGCACACGTCCCATGACCGAGCGGAGACCATTCCCCGCTCGGGATGAATGCGGAATGAAAAGAAGATCAGATTAATAGGGAACGATACAGCAAAAAGACAGGGGTACTTAGTCGCTGAGTTTCACTCGTACTCCGAAGACCGGAATGGAACGGGGAAGAAATTTTCAGAAATGCAACGTAAGCAGGGGTGGGAAAAGCCACGGACGAAGTCGAATCGACGATTATCGGCGTGAACGCAGGTGCGGCTTCCACCGGATTCGTCACCAGACAACAACAGGCGCTGGTCCACTCCGAATCGCTCGAATCCCCATTGCAAGACATCGACGCGCGCTCAACAGTGCAAAGGGCACATACATCGGGCATCATCCCCGCGATAAAACACAATACCAGTAACGCACTGATAATCGGTCCTTTGTCTCTGCTCATAATAGACAATTAATCGGTCAGCAATAGGAATGTCAATATCTCCTCCACGCCTGCACTGTCCAGGTACCGCCCGTATAGGCAGGCACCAGCCCCCATGCCTCATTCTCGCTCTGTTCTACCGCCCACCCGGCCACCACACCCAGGATCGCCCCAGCTACCACATCGGAAAAAAAATGGTGCTGGCCGTGAATTCGAGCTACCGGTACCGTAGCGGCCAACGCACACAATGGAATCCCGACCCAACGACCATAACGGCGACTCAAGACAGTACTCATAGCGAAGGCATTGGCCGAATGCCCCGAGGGAAAGGACCAGTCGTTAGTACGATCCGGCCGGGTGCGACCAACCGTTACTTTGAGGGGAGCAACCATTGCATTGGCTAAAACCAGTGCACGCAGCACCTCTCCACTCGCCGCGCCAGGCTCTTTCCAACCCACGACCTTGCTCATTGCCCATACCCCGGCCACCGATACTACGCTGTATTCGGTCTCGAAGTAGAAATTGCCAAAATCGAGAACGGGTTCGATCAACTCGTTGTCGACTGGTCCATTGAACTCGTCATCGAACCGATGCGCAACTCCTGCAGCACCTAAGGCCAGAACGAATCCTCCCAGGCTCGCCGGCCGCAACAACGCCCGTACATCGCGCTCCAACCCGGTGGGCTCGGCCGTGGCTACCTGCGGCATCAATAGCGCCAGCGCCCATATTAGCCGCAGTACCACCCACTCAATATCCCGAGGCCGCACACGGAAAAAAGCCGCTGCACTAGACTCCAACCACATGCGGCGACAACCGTCTATGGCAGAGACCTGCAAGTATCGCCATCTATTCTTTTTTCTTCTCTGGATAACGCTTGTAAACATACCGCAGAGATAGACCAGGGACATTTCCACAGCCGATCCGAACGTGGCTACCGGATTTACTACTAGCCTGTGCAATGAATGACCCTGGTCTATCTCGAAGCTACGCGGGGATCGTCTTGCGCACCCCATTCTCGTACACGACTTCATACTCCTCTTCAGGCACATCCATCGCCCGCATCGCCAACTCTCCCATCGTAATTTTCGGTTCCGAAAGTGCCAGCAATTCGTCAAATGACTCCTGCGGCGTCTTCCCCGTCGTGTCGAGCAGCACCGTCCGACCCTGGTGGGTAAAAAGCGACTTGGCAATTTCCTCCTCGAAACGCTTTTTCACTTCGGGGATATCCTGCTCGCGCACGATCGGATACTCGTGTGGATCCTCCTTCATTCGCCGGGCGATTTCCTCATCGGAGGCGGTAACGTGAAACATCACCACATCGGGCAGATGCGCCTCCAACACCAGCGATTCATAAAGCCGCTGGAAGCCGTAGTGAAAATTCGGATAATAGGGATGATCGGGATCCTCGCCATAGACACTAGTGTAGATCGCCTCTTCCAAATGCCAACCGACGATCAGCGGGCAGGCATATTTTTTGATGATCTCCACGTGGTAGTGAATCTGCATCCGCTGCGCTCGCTCCTTCATATCATTGGGCAAATCGACCATGATCTTGCGCGATTCCGGACTCAGCGTTGAGTCGGGGAGCGTAAAATGATCATCGCCGTGGATCGGCACCTTGCGGTGGCGATAGTACTCACCGAGCATGGTAGCTAACGTACTCTTGCCCGCGTATTCAATCCCAACAAAGATACTGCGCATAACGATCTCCTTTATTGCCACTAGGGCTGTTCAGAACGGTATTCTCTGATATATTCTCTGGACGATTCGATAAGGTAAGTATCCCTATACCTGCCATCAAACAACTGCTATGTCCATGCCATCGTCCAAAATCGGCGTTCTCGTCGCCCAGCTTGGTACCCCGGAGAGTCCTAGTGCTAAAGCGCTGCGACCCTACCTGCGTCAGTTTCTCTCCGATCCGCGGGTCATCGACCTCCATCCGTTCAAGTGGTATCCGATCCTCTACCTCTTTGTGCTCACCCTGCGCCCCAGACGCTCGGCGGCTCTATATAAGAACATCTGGACCGATGAAGGCTCACCCCTGATGATCCATTCTAAAACCCAGACCCGTGGGCTACAGGAGCGGCTCGGCGAAGAGTACAGAGTAATCCTCGGCATGCGCTACGGCGAGCCCAGCATCGACTGCGCGATAAAGACGATGGAAAAAGAGGGCATAGACCGAATCCTGGTCTTTCCGATGTACCCGCAGTTTTCCTGCACCACCACCGGCTCGATCTACGATGCCGTCAACCGCGCAGCCTACGGACGGCGTTGCCCGTGGTTTTTCGATCGCAAGCGCAAAATGCCCGCGCTGCGTTTTGTTCCGCCCTACTACGACCACCCGGCCTATATAGCAGCACTCAAAGAGTCCATCACCGATGAGGTCGCTCGCCTCGACTGGAAGCCCGATCGCTATCTGATCACCTTCCACGGCATTCCGGAGCGCTACGTCAACGAGGGCGATCCCTATCGCCGCCACTGTGAAGAGACCGCACACCACCTGGCCCGCGCCCTCGAATTGGACGACGACGCTTGGATCAACGGCTTTCAGTCGCGCTTTGGCAAGGAACCCTGGCTCGAGCCTTATACCGAAGAGATCCTCGAAGAATTGGGCTCCCAGGACGTGCGCCGTCTGGTAGCTGCCTGCCCCGGCTTCACCTCTGACTGCTTGGAAACTCTCGACGAGATCGGCCGCGAGGGCCAGGAACAGTTCCACCGCGGAGGCGGCGAGGTGCTGCATCTGGCTCCCTGTCTCAACGATCACCCGACCTGGCTCGACGCCATGGCCACCATCGCCCGCCAAGAGCTGATGGGCTGGACAACTTGACAAATCCACGCCGCGTTGCACATACTTCTCCGCCAAACCCACTATGGATAAACTACCCGATCTACTAGAACGCAAACTAGCCCGTCTCGGCACTAACCTCATCGACCAGCGACGCGGACGCATCCTCATCGAGCCGAGCGAGGACCGCGAGGGCTTCTGGTTCGGCGGCGGCAATACGGTGCGCGATCCACGCGACGACAGCCTGCTGCTGATCGGCCGCTACCGCGACGCCGGCGATAGCCGCTCCGGGCTCGCCGCCGGCACCCGGGGCCGCGAATTAGCTATTTTTCGCTCTGCCGACCACGGCAAAAACTTTACTAAAATTCACTCCTGGAACAAATCCGACCTTTACTGCGGCTCGACCGTACTCAGTATCGAAGGCAGCGCACTGCGCATCAACAAACGCCGCGTCGAAGTGCTGGTCTCTACCGAAAAGGTCCGCACGTACCCGCGCCAGGTAACCCCCTTTCAGAAGCCCGGTACCGGCGTGTGGGGCATCGACCGCTTTTCCGCCTCTCATATCGACCGGCTGATGCCGCAGGAGACCATAAATCCATTGATCTCCAGCAGCGACCCCGCTTACTTGCACCTCAAAGACCCCCATCTTTCGCCGGGATTGCGCCCAGGACAAACCCTATTGCTCTATTGCGCCCATCCTTATAACTGGACCTCGAGCACTTCGGGTAGCGCAGCATTTTCGGCCCAATCCTGTATCAGCAACGGCCATGACTTCTTCCCCCGCGGATCGGCCTGGGATGTGGCCGCCTGCCGCATAACCTGCCGCTTGCCCGTACCCAGAGTAGGTGCCTTCGCAACCCTGCCATCGCTCTCACTCTACTTCTACGACGGCGCCGAATGTCTGCGCCAACTCGACGCACACCCAAAGGCTGTCGACCGCCCCCGCGGCTACTCCTGCGAGGAGTTGGGCGGCCTGGCCTACGGTTTCAACCGCCACTTCCCGCATCTACACCGCCTCAGTCGCCTGGAGCCGCTCTTCGTCTCACCCGAGGGTACCGGCTGCTCGCGCTATGCCTCGGTACTGACAGAGGAAGACGGCGGACTCTTTGCCATTTGGCAACGCTCAACGGCTACGCGTTCCCAACCCCTCTTCGGCCATCGCCTCTCTGCTCGCCGAATCGAAAGGCTGCTCACCTGAGTCCAGCCCTACCGACCAGCCTGGCAGGTGATATACTCGATCGCTGCTGAGAGTGGGCTGACCACCCCAGCAGGTGTGCAAAGCCCCAAGGATCAAGTACCCATGAAGCTCTCAAGTACATTTTTCATTGCCACAGCGCTCATTGCACTACTGACCTCCGCTCTAAAGGCCGAAAACCTCTCCTGCGGTATCAGTCCCCGCATCGCCCAGCCCATAGGCGATTTTGCCAATCTCGCCGGATTCGGGATCGGCTTCGGCGTCAACTGCCGCAAGTCATTCAAGGGTCTGCCAACCGCGATCTCCATCGGTCAGCTCAAATTCTCCGCGCAGCACATCGGTGCAATCGAATCCAAAACTCGCACAATCTATATCAATATCGGCCCGCGTTACTACCTCAAGAGCGAAAAGCCACTGAAACTCTACGGCAAAATCGATCTCAGTCGACACCTGGTTTCCACTAAGTCCGAGTTCGGTGGTCTGCAAAATTCGGCCGAGGCCGGCTCGAACAAGCTCTTTGTCGGCATCGGGTTTGAGATCGGATCCCTGGGAACTGAAGCCGAATACGACCTGGCCGGCGAATGGCTGGGGATCAACCTCTATTACTCCGTAGGGGGCGACAACTGAGGCTGCACTCACGCGATAGAATGCACTGCGGGCATCTCCTGACGAGCCGTTGTACTCTTTCCAAGGACTCAGTCCATCGACTGTATCAATACAGCAAGACCTCGCACTGAACTCGCTCTCGCTATATGTTCTGGGTCATGTCAAATCCCCAGATCGTCATCTACACCTCAGACCATGGCTTCGGGCATGCAGTACGCGCCGCCTTCCTCGCCGAGGCACTCATCTGCCGCGGCAGCTATTGCCATATCGTCTGCGACCGTCCCGCCTGGCTCTTCCACCGCCTGCCCGCCGCTTCCTATACGCTCTACCCGCGCCAGGTCGATCCAGGTCTCGTGCAAAAAGACTGGCTGACCATCGATGTCGCCGCCACGCTGACCCGTCATCAGGAGCGCACCCCTGACAACCGAGTACTCATCGAACGCGAAGTTGCATTCCTGCGACACATCGGTGCCAACCTCGTCATCGCCGAAACCGCCCCCATCGCCCTAGAAATCGCTCACTGCGCCGGTATTCCCGGCATCCTGATCGCCAACTTCGACTGGCACTGGCTCTACCGGACACTCGCCAGGGATGAGACGGGTCTACAAGATCTGGCCGACCAGGCCCAGACCTATTATCAACGCGCCACCCAAGTCCTGCGTCTTCCCTTCCATATTGGTATCGAAGAAACGATCTCGACATTCACCGATATCCCACTAGTGGTTGGCCAGACACAGCGCAGCGCCGAAGAAATTTGCCGCGATCTCGACCTCCCTCCCGATACCCAAGCACTGATGTGGAATTTCGGCGGTCACCCTGGCCACGCACCCGACTTCGACGCCCTGCTCCGAGCCCTACCCGAATGGCACCTGCTCTCTTACGCCGAACACACCACTGCCAACCCTCGCTACCACCAGATCCCACTGGCCTTCAACTCCAGCGAGTTATTCTCCATCCTCGACGCCCTCATAGGCAAACTGGGGTACTGCAGCTGCGCCGAAGCTTTCGCCAACCAGATTCCCTTGCTCTACTTCGCCCGAGATGGCTATCCCGAAGACCGCGCCCTGGCCAACCATTGCCAACGCGATATGAACGCCGCCCGTCTGACACCCCAACATTTGCAGGACGGCTCCTGGCGCGATATATTTCGCGCCATCATATCGCAACCGCCAAAACCGAAACCCCGATCCAACGGCGCCCAATATGCAGCTGATCTCTTAATCCGTCAGTACTCGACCGATTGAGCATTGATCTATCCCAGGTCCACACAGTAGCCCCCAGCAGAGGCTCCGCCCCAGCATCTGCACAGCCAAGAGCCAGTAGGCACCATATCCTGCTCTAGCCTCAGCGCCAATCACGGCGCCATAAAAAGGAGCATCCTATGTCCCACGTTCCGATGACGCGCCCCGAAGAATCCCTTGCGATCCACGATACCCGCTACTTCCACGATTCCTCCTTCGCCCCGCTGCCGGGAGGCCGTATCCTGCACGCAGCCTACGGCCGCTTCACTACTTCTGAAGACGGCGGACTCTCCTGGTCCGACGAATTCACCCTTACCGATACTGACGGCAACCGCGTCGGCACAAAGGGCACCTCGCTGGTCGCTCTTGGCGACGGCGGCGTAGGTTTGGCGGGCATGGTCCGGGAACCGGATAAGCACCTGGTTTTCTGGCGTTCTAACGACGGCGGTCAGACCTGGGAACCACCAGTGCGCATCACGCCTCCCGGTCTCGCCACCCACGCCTACCAGGACGTATTGCTACGCACTGCCTCCGGCCGCCTGATTCTGCCAGTCTATATCGCCATCGGCCAACCCCACACCCCCGATCACCGCACCCCGCCCGTATCCGGTAAACTGGTAGACAACCAGTGGGTCGGCACCGCTGCTCATTTTTTCGACCCCCGGTTTTCAGCCGTCTACGTCTGTTATTCGGACGACGAGGGCCGCACCTGGCACAAAAATGGCGACGGCGAACTGATGATCCTCCACGATTGGAACGCGACCTTCTCCTATGTCAATGAGCCCACGGTTACCGAAGTCGCACCCGGCCGCCTGCTGATGTTTATGCGCACCGGTCTGGGTCGAATTTTCCAGGCATGGTCGGACGACTGCGGCGAGAGTTGGACCCGCCCTTTGCCGACTTCGTTGGCCTCCTCGACCGCTCCAGCCCAGATCCGCACCCTCACCAACGGTCATCTCCTTGCAGTGTGGAATCAGGAAAGCGAAGAGGAAGTCCAACTCGGCTACAACCGCACGCGACTTTCCGCTGCGATCAGCCGCAACGGCGGCTCGGTGTGGGAATTCTTCCAAAACGTCGAATCGCTACACGAGCAGACTCGAGTCGAACCCGGACCCATTAGACCATTGCGTCCCGAGGAGATCCACTTTCCCCCCGGTCGGCCTGCCCCCGAGCGCGAAGTCCAACAGGTGCGCTCCGCAACCGCACACGGTCGCTGGTCCTATCCTTCGGTTTGCGCACTGGAAGACCGCGTGCTCATCGCCCATACTTATTCGAGATACGAACCACACCCCAGTGAGGCCCGTCTGGTCCTCAGCAGCAAAGCCGATCCCGAGAGCCCCAACCAGAAACTTAAAATCCTGCCGCTGACCTGGTTCTACGGAGGCAAAACACCCTGCGACAATCCCTTTCTACACCACGCCTATGAAGAGGCCAAACCCTGAAGGGTCAAATGTGAATATCCCAACACTCGCCGATATGAAAGCTCAACTGATTTCTGCACTCAGCTCTTGGATTTGATTTTTGATCCTACTTTTTAATCGTATATATTATATGCTATGAGCAATCCTGCTACCTCTCTGGAACGTGGAACCGAAACCATACTGGTTATCGATGACGACGACAGCATCCGAAAAATTTATAGCAGCGTTCTCGAGCGCTGTGGCTATGAAGTTCTTTCCGCAGCAAACGGTCCAGATGGTCTCGCGATCTACGAGCAACGACGCGATGACATCGCCCTGGTCCTTCTCGACTGGACGATGGAAGGAATGTCGGGCGAAGAGGTCTTGGATCGCCTCTGGTCGACCAACTCCCAATCCAAGATCTTTATCATCTCTGGCTACCATATCCCCAGCGAAGAGTTAGCCGACAAGGCTGAGGCGCTGCAAAAACCACTCTCGATCAAAGAACTCGTCTCCAAAGTTCGCGAAGCCCTCGACCACTAGCCAGACACTTCACTTTTTGTTCAATCGCTCTTTCAACCAGGCATCGACATCTTCCAGACATTGCGCGTTAATCCCATGAGGCATGTCGTACTCGGTATAGCTTAGATCCAACCCAAGTGGATCGAGCAGGTCTTTAGAGGCACGAGCCTGGGCAATCGGAATGATCGAATCCTGACGACCGTGCGAAATAAAAACCTGCAATCCCCGTAGCAAAGCAGGATCGTCTGGCAAAATCTCGGGCCCGCAGACCCCGCTCATCGCCAACACTCCAGCAAAGATTCGGGGCTGCTTTAACGCCGCAGCCAATGCCATACTCGCCCCTTGGCTGAATCCCGCAATAAAGACGCTCGTGAATCGATACTCCGCCTGCAGCATAGCGACCAGTGCAAAAACCTGCTCCAGCGACTCCAACGCCTCGGTAAAATCGAAGCGAATACCCTCTGGCCCGCGTTCGATATTGAACCAGGCAAAACCACCAAAATCTAGCCTGTGGGGCGCACGGACACTGACGCAGAAAAGACGCGAATCCAGGCTCGGCGCTAGACCGATCATATCCTGTTCATCTGATCCATAACCGTGCATAAGAACAAGTAGAGGCGCACCATGGGCAGGAATATCTGGCCCTTTGTGGACGACGTAGTGGAGTGCTGAGTCGGACATCGGGATCGATATCTCCTCGATGAAAAGAATGCTTTAAATGGGATATGAAAATACCTAAAACAGACCCGGAGCTTTTTGCTCTTTGTCTTCCAGCCAGCGATGCGGCAACACAGCATCACACGACCGACTTCAGTGCATCGCAACCTCGTAGCGCCCTGCTTTTCTCAATACCAGCACCACCCATTCGCTTTCGCTGATCAGATCCTGAACGTGGAAGTTAGGATGCACTTTCTCATTGCGCCATACCGTTTCGCCGTTGATCGCAATCTGGGGAAAACGCTTGCCGCGGCGCGGTACCGCCAGATGCGTTTCACCATTGTACGGCAGTGCTATCCACAGCGAAAAACCACCGCTATACGCTCCCCAGGCCATTTCAATATCGCCATATGCCGTAGGGACCACTCCCTCCGCGCGTTCGAGCCCTGATAAATTCGGCCGAATCTCCAGTACCCCCTCCGCTTTGGTACGCACCCCGAGCACATACGCTCCGAGCAAAGCCTCGACGCCAGGCTCTGCGGCCAATCGACCCGTCTTCTCGCCCCAGGTCCATCCCTCGTTCTCGAGCAAAGCGCCCCAGGTCCTTTGCATATACCCCAGCGCCCGCTCACCCTCACCCGCCCGCCATAATGCACTCGCGACAAAGAACGCCTGCCACAAATCGTCATCCCCTACGAGTTGAGCCTCACCGAGCAACTCGACCACCCGGTTATGTTGATTCTCGGCGGCCAACCCCCAATAGAGCACCAACCCATTCGCGCGCAGTGTGAAATCCTCGCTTCCCACCGAATCGGCAAAAAGCCCCCGCTCCTCGTCCCAGGCTGCTTGCAACCCCTCACGCTCCCGAGCCACAACCCGCTCACACTCAAGGGCTTGCTGAGCCTTTCCCGCAGCTCGACACAACGCCGCGGCCGCCTGCCAAGCACCGGCTCGCAACGCTCCAAGCGCGGTTGACGATCCCCCAACACCGGTCACCGCTTCCAAACCACCCAATACATCAGGTAGTAGCTCAATCGCCAATCTATGATCCCTTAGATGACGCTGAACCAGTTCTACAAAAAGCGCATAAAAACAGGCTGATACCCCACCAATCGGTGCCTCGTTGCTCGCCAGCACCGCCCGTGCCACATCACTGCACCCAGTAGTGTAAAACTCATTCTGTGCCAGCACGTAGAACTTTTCCCAATCATAAATCCGCTGGCCCCAACCCAACACATACACTTCGCGCCGGCAAGCCGACAAGGTCCGTTCCCCTACTCGCCGGATCGAATCCCAATCCTCTCCCACGGCTTCGAAACGATTCCGTGCCTCAACCTCGAACCTACGCTCTGCTAATGAGACACTATCGACTTCCACCTCCTCCACACACTGACTCACGCGCAACACCAGATACCGGCATGCCATTATCCGCGGAAAAGTCCATTCCTGCCACCCCTCCCTAGATACGTAGCGCAAACCCGACTCTACCACTCCCCAGTCCCGGGCAAAACCCAGATCAACCACCGCACCCGAACGACCTCGCAACCGCAGGCGGGGGAACCCATCTACCACCCGCCCAAAGTCCAAGACCAGATAAGCCGCACGCTCCGCGTCTCGCGTCTGCGTCCGCATCTGAGTCTTTCCTTTTTCCAGAAGCGCTTCCCGCCGCACGCACTTTGCCGTCTCCATCACCGCAGGTGCAACCCAGGCAATCGATCCCCGACTATCCACTTCGCCAAACTCCACGACTGACCGGGCCCATACCTCTTCCTCCACAGCGACCAACGGCATCCAATGCCGCGGTTCAGGACCTTCTACTACTCTTGCTTCCCGCCACTCCTCTGCACGGAAATTACCACTCGTCCACTCTTCCGGTTCCAACGCCGCCACATATGTATGCCCTATTACGCCATCATTCATCGCCTGCCATGCATCCATACCCTGGACTTGCCAGGACGTTGAGGAATTCAACTCTCGCTCTATATCCGTCTCTATCTCTCCTTCGGCACGAAACCAATCCCCCTCTCCACCGCCAAAAGCCTGGATCAAGAGCAAATTGTTTCCCTCTTGCAACGCCATACTCAGATCAAATTCTTCCCAAACCGCATCTTCGGCTATTTCTTTTCCCAACCCTCTCCCCACCAGGAATCCATTTAGATAGATCGCATAAGGCCCACTACCGGCGCAACGCAGAACTCCTCGGCTTACCGGCCCCTTGAGATACAATTCGTGCCGAAAATAAACAGCCAATGAGGCCGAGTGCCATATTGCCTGGGATCGCATAATATTTCGTTGTGTATAACGTGGTAGTATATTAGAAAAAACGCACCGACCTGCGACTACGAACAAAATTCAGAAGAGCGAATAAACCCAAAAAGAATCTGTGCATATCCCATCTCCCCGCCACCACCTCATTCTCGTTGCCACCCTGGCTCTCGTCGTCTACTCCGGCACTCTGGACAACGACTTCATCCGCGACGATTACGCCGCCATTCGCGACAACCCCATCGTCCAGCGAGCCAACCTGAGCGAGATCTTAACCAGCGACTACTGGGCTGGCCATCACAACGACCGCTCCGGACTTTTTCGCCCCCTAACCACCCTCAGCTACGCCCTCCAGCACCAACTCTGCGGCCATGCTCCGTTCAGCTATCATCTGATCAATATCCTCCTACACGCCCTCACCGCACTCCTGCTGCACCGCCTCGTCCTAGACCTGACCCACCAACCTAATCCGGCTCTCGCCACCGCCCTACTCTTCGCCGTTCACCCAGCCCTCAGCGAAACCGTCTGCTCTGCCGTCGGTCGCGCCGGTCTACAAGCCGCCGGCCTTTCACTAACAACACTCATTCTGCATCTGCGCCGTAGACCCTTCGCAGCAACCATCGCGCTCTTTCTATCCCTGCTCTGTAAAGAGAGCGCAATCGTCACACCAGGCCTCGTACTCCTCATAGATGTATTCCAATATCGGACTTTTTCGCGAAAAAGCTATAGAACGCCCTACTTGATCTACGTCGGCGCGACTATGGCCTACCTGGCCTGGCGCTACTCTGTGCTCAGCACCCTGGGTCCCACTGCGATCGACCGCCTCGACAATCCCCTCGTCGAACTCGACCCCGACTTACGACTGCTCAACGCCACTGCCCTGCTCGGGCACTACCTGGGACTGCTGGTCTTACCGGCATTGCTTTCAGCCGACTATTCCTATATTGCGCTGCCGCTGACAAAACAATTCATATCTCCATTATTGGCGTTGGTCGTTTTCGGCATAGGTCTTCTCTCTATAGTCCTGATCTATACTTGGCGCCGTCAGCCCTGGATCTGCTTCGGCCTGATCTGGATTCTACTAGCACTAGCCCCGGTAGCCAATATTATCCTACCCATCGGCACCATAATGGCCGAACGCCTGCTCTACCTACCGACAATGGGTTTTTGTATCGGGCTAGCAATTTTATTAGAAAAAGTGCCTCGAAGTTCGCTGGTGCTCTTCGCCTTCATCGTCCTGCTAGCGCTCCGCACCGCCCTGCGAGTCGCCGATTGGCAAGACAGCTACACCCTCTTCTCCAGCACCACCCAGGCTTATCCCCAAAATGCCCGCGCCTGGCGCATCCTAGGCCAGTCGCACTTCGAACGCGGAGAGCAGGCACAGGGCCGGGCCGCACTCAATAAAGCACTGGCGATCCTGCCCGATTATTACGAGGTCTTCAACGATCTCGGGAGTCATTACCTGCAACAAAATCAATACGACCGAGCATTGGGCAATCTGGAAGCCAGTCTCCGTATCGACTCGGATTATCCCCCGACCTGGCTCAACCTGGGCCTGGCGTTTTACCACCTGCAGCGAAAAGCAGAAGCTGGCCAGGCCTTCACAAAAGCTCTCCAACTCGATCCTCACTTCGATCAGGCCTGCTACAACCTCGGGGTCCTCGCCATCGAAGCCGGCGAAGTTGACCGCGCCGCGAGCTTCTTCTCCCGCACACTCGAACTAAATCCCTACCACTCCCAAGCGCGTCACAATCTCGACAAAATCCAGCGGCAAAAATAAGCTACCCCGCGGCAAGCCACGGGGTAGCGGGTACTTCAAATGGACACGAGAGATCCTACAGAAAAAGGTCTGCAGAGAGATATATCCACTCAGTCTATCGGCATTCTCATCCCCACCAACCGCGCGCCCCCCCGCGCCCGCACTCGCATCATGAATGCATCTCCCGGTTCGATCTCCTCCAACATATCTTCATAGTCATCAACCGACTCTACCCTCTCCCGGTTGACCTCCTGTATCAGCATCCCCCGTCTCAAACCCCGCCTCGCCGCCTCACTACCCTGCTCCACACCGATGACCAGCACACCATACTCTTCGTCGTATCCCAAACGCTGTGCCCACTCATCGGTCAACTCCTGCACACTGACCCCCAAGGGCCCCTGACTCTCGTCTTCGTCCGTACGAGAGCTGTTTTCGGCTAGCGTCTCCTCGGTCAATGCATCCAACTCGACTCTCAGTCGCTTCTCCTCGCCATTGCGTAAAACCACGATCTCTACCTCGACACCAGGTGCCGTAAGCCCGATCAAACTCCTGAGTCCTGTCGAATTCCGCACTGGATGACCATCGACTTCCAGAACAATATCATCGGCCTTAACGCCCCCCTTATCCGCCGCCCGCCCCGGCATCACCCGTTCGATAACCGCACCCTGCGTATTATCCAAGCCCATAGCTTCAGCTACCAGGGGATCCAAGTCGCCAATGAATACCCCCAACAATCCTCGACGTACCTCGCCATATTCAACCAGTTGCTCGAGCACATGTCGAACCAAATTGACGGGGATGGCAAAACCGATACCCATATACCCGCCGCTACGACTGACAATGGCAGTATTGATGCCAACGATTTCGCCTTCCAGGTTCACCATCGGTCCACCGCTGTTACCAGGGTTGATCGCCGCATCAGTCTGGATAAAAGACCCGTACTCGCCACCAAAGCGACCCCGACCTACTGCACTTACGATACCCGTCGTTACCGAGTGGGCATAGCCAAGTGGATTACCTATCGCCAGCACCCATTCGCCCTCTTTGAGACCATTCGAATCACCTAGCGGCACCGAGGGCAAATCCTCGCCATCGATCTTCAGTACGGCGATATCACTCAATGAGTCGCGACCGACCACCTCAGCGCCAAAGAACCGCGAGTCGGTCATCTCGACGCGAATATCATCGGCCTGACGGATCACGTGATTATTAGTCAGGATATAGAACTCTCCGCGAAAACGAACGATCACCCCGGAGCCCTGACCGTTTTGCTGACGCTCCGGATTCTGGTCGGGATTGCCAAAGAAATCTTCCCAGGGAGTACCTCGGAACGGGTTGCGCCCCCCGCTGCTAGCGGTACCCTCCGTAACGATTTTCACTACCCCGGGCTTGACCTGGGCCGCAATTTCGGCAAAACCATCGCTCATCTGGGACAGGTGCCGCAGATTATCGCTCTCGTAGGCCTGCACGTTGCTTCCGATCAGTACCAGACAAAAAACCAGCAGAGAAGGACTCAGACTCCGCATCGGTATTTCCTTTCCACGTTACAGTTAAATTGACAAACTAATATACAGATAAAAACCATTGCGTATAAAGAGACGATAGGCGGGACGATGAGTTCCCGCTTATTCGTTCTGCCCTCAGGCCGCAACCGAATCAGGGGCGGTAGCATCGCAGTGTCTCACTACCAGTTTGTCCTCTTCAAGATCGACGATGATCTGGGAGTCATTGCGGATCGAACCGGCGATCAGATAGCGAGCGATGCGCGTCTCAACCTCACGCTCCAGGAAACGCTTAAGAGGCCGGGCTCCATAGACCGGATCAAATCCAGAGCGCGCAATATGCTCGCATGCCGCAGCAGAGATATCCAATCCGAGCCCGCGTTCTGCAAGCCTTTGCCCCAACTCACGGACCAATTTTTCGACAACCGCTTTGATCTCCTCAATCGTCAGCGGTTTGAAAAGCACCACATCACTGAGCCGGTTGAGGAATTCGGGGCGAAAATGGCCCCGCAACTGCTGCATAACCGCTGTGCGAGCCGAGTCCGCGATTTCTCCTTCTGGTCCCAGCCCCTCAATCAGATCCGATGAACCGATATTCGAAGTCATGATCACCACGGTATTCCCAAATCCCACCGTGCGCCCCTGAGCGTCGGTAAGTCGTCCATCATCGAGAAGCTGCAGGAGGACGTTGAACACATCGGGGTGGGCCTTCTCAATCTCATCGAAAAGCACCACTGAATACGGTTTGCGCCGCACGGCCTCGGTCAATTGCCCTCCCTCTTCATAGCCGACATACCCCGGAGGAGCACCCAGCAACCTGGACAGGGCGTGCTTCTCCATATACTCGCTCATATCGATGCGGATCACATTCTCTTCCGAATCGAAGAGCGTCTGCGCAAGCACCTTGGCCAACTCGGTCTTTCCCACACCCGTCGGCCCCAGGAAGATGAAAGAACCGATCGGCTGCCGAGGATCCTTAATACCGGAGCGCGCCCGAATTACGGCATCGGCCACGAGCCCGACTGCTTCATCCTGGCCCACAACCCGCTGATGCAGAATCTGGTCGAGACGCAATAACTTTTCCCGCTCGCCTTCGACCAGTCGCTCCAGCGGAATGCCGGTCCAGCGCGAAACGATTTCAGCTACTTCCTCTTCGGTAACCTCTTCGCGCAGCAGCCGTTCCACACCTCCATCCACCATCTGGCGCCTCTCGCTTTCCCGCACCTGCCGCTCCAGTTCCGGCAAGATCCCGTGTTTGAGTTCGGCAGCCCGGTCCAGGTCGTATTGGCGCTCGGCCTCCTCGATCTGGTGTCGCACCGAATCGATCTCCGCGCGTATTGCTCGTTCCCCGACGATCGATGCTTTCTCGGCCTCCCACTGGTCGCGTAGAACGCCCGCCTCCCCCTTCAGGTCCGCGAGTTCGCGACGCAGATCTTCGAGGCGCGCTCCACTGGCCAGGTCCTGTTCCTTGTTCAGCACGGCCTCTTCGATTTCCAGTTGCATGACCCGACGCTCGATCTGGTCCAGTTCGGCCGGCATCGAATCGAGTTCAGTACGCACCGTAGCACACGCTTCATCGATTAGATCAATGGCCTTATCGGGCAAGAAACGATCGGCGATATAGCGATCGGAAAGCAACGCTGCTCCCACCAGTGCATTGTCCTGAATTCTCACTCCGTGGTAGACCTCGAAGCGCTCGCGCAAACCCCGCAAAATCGAGATCGAGTCTTCAACCGAAGGAGCATCCACCAGCACCGGCTGAAAACGCCGCTCCAGTGCTGCATCTTTTTCGATATAGCGACGGTGCTCATCCAATGTGGTCGCACCGATGCAGTGCAATTCCCCGCGAGCCAGCATCGGCTTGAGCATATTGCCCGCATCGGTCGACCCCTCGGCCTTGCCAGCACCGACAATAGTGTGCAGTTCATCGATAAAGAGCAGAATTCGTCCCTTGCTCTGGCCAATCTCATCGAGTACAGCCTTGAGCCGTTCCTCAAACTCCCCCCGGTATTTGGCCCCGGCCATCAGCGCACCCATATCCAGGGCAAAAATGGTCTGCTCGCGCATCCACTCGGGCACATCACCAACGACAATCCGCTGCGCCAGCCCTTCGACGATCGCGGTCTTACCCACTCCCGGCTCACCGATCAGTACCGGATTGTTCTTGGTTTTGCGCGAGAGGATGCGGATCGTGCGGCGGATTTCCTCATCGCGACCGATCACCGGATCGAGTTGACCGGCCTTTGCACGCGCCACCAGATCAGTACCGTACTTGTCCAACACCTCGTAGGTAGATTCGGGTGTCGCACTCTGCACGCGCTGGCTGCCACGTACGGCCGCCAGAACTTGCAGGAACTGGTCCCGGGTAATACCCGAATCCAAAAAGGCCCGACCGGCTGATGTGTCCCGACCCTCTGCGATAAAACTCAGGGCAAAGTGTTCGGCCGAGATATATTCGTCACCAAGCGCTCGGGCTTCCTCCTCGGCCTTGATCAGAACTTCCTGCAAACGGCGAGACAACCTTAGCTCGACCCCAGGACCCGAGACCCGGGGCCGTCGCGAGAGCTCATTGTCCAGCACCTGCCGCAATGACTCGTCCCCACCATTCAGACGCTGCACCATCCGCGACAGGATTCCTCCTCGCTCTTGCAAAAGCGCCAACAGCAAGTGTTCCCCGTCAACTTCGCCATGTCCACGGCGCAATGCATGCTGCTGGGCCTGCCGCAGAGCTTGCTGAGACTTCTCCGTAAATTCGCTGGTATTCATTTGATTGATCCTCCATCTCGATTTTCGCGCTTAAGATAGTGCGACTCAACGAGCAAAAGAACTCCCACCCTTCCGCACCGAGTTTTTCCGACACTATCAATGCCAGTCCTCGCGTACAGGTTATCTCGTGGTTACGACCAGGATAACACTCGCGGACCAAATTGCGATAGACGCAGGTTATTTCCTCTTTGCTGACCGTACTGGATATGCCTGAAATCTCTGGTACTGGTCGATATATTCCATAACCTCCGCTTGCTCTATTTCTTGGATGTTGCAAATCTTGTACCACCCCCTAATCGAGCTTTTTCAATGCCTTTCTAACAGGCATTTCTCGATCATGATGTCATTGTGTCACTCAATTCTATTGAGCTCAAAAAAAAGTTGCCCCTCTAACCCGCAATATCTCCCCTGTGGCGAAGCACTAGAGGGCAAACGTCGTATCATACCAATTTTCAGAACAAAAAAAGGAACCGCCCGAAACGGTCCCTTTGTGCTCTCTCTGTGGCATATGACGATCTTGGTTCAGACGGCGCTCACCGGATTCTGCGCTGCTTCCTTCCCCTCTGCCATCAAGAGTTGCGTCTGCTCACTGACGAAGTTTTCGATCCCCTTGATCGTCAATTCAAAGGTCTCGTCGATCCCCGCCTGAACTTCCGGAGCGATCTGGCCAAGCCCTGCGAGCACATTCTGAGCACTGGCGAAACCCGCCTCGATCGCGCCATTGATCATTGCAGCGAAATTGGCAATCTGTTCCTGAGTTTCCAGTTCGGCATGGTTGAGTCGAAACGAGGCGAAAAAACTCAGCGAAAAATCGACGATCCGCTGCGCACTAGCTCCCGGCGAGTAATCCAACCCACTCTGCAAAAGACTCGCCACCGTAGTATCCATACCTGCAGCTGCGAAAGCATCGTTCAGCCGCTCTTCTATCGAGTCTTGTAAAACGCGGTTGGCAAAGTGGCCATCGATCTGGATATTGACTTCGACAGCATCGACTAGCAACGAGCGTTGTTCGCTGCCATTTGGCCCTGTCAGGATCTGCTGCGTTTCGAGCGCCATTCGCTTGACGTCGACCGAGCCGATCAGGCTCTGGCCAGGGGAAGAACCAATATTCATGAAGAGCTCCTTGGTTAACCGCTCCCTTGGGGCGGAAAAGAGTGAAAACCCGCTCTTCTACTATATCGGCACCATCCTCAATCGCTAAACCGTTTTTTCACAAAAAAAGGCCGACTTTGTCGGCCTTTTTTCGCTGTACCTATACACCCGTGCAGGCTAAATGAAATCTATACGCACTAATTGCAACGAAAGCGCAGTACCCTTGGCCACTCCCGGCACAAAACCTCCGCGTGTGAACAGCGCGAAATCCAACAGAGTAAAGCGCATACTGGGCATCTGAAAAGGTCCGAACGCAAAGCCAACCGAAGCGCCGTTGCTCCGTCCGCCGAGCGAAAGACCGATGCGGGTTGGAAACCAATCGACCAGGCGATATTCGACTCCGCCTGCCAGCCGCGGCGAAGAGGAAACCCCGAAACCGTCGCTAAACGCCTGATCATAGTTGCCAACCACCATCAGTTTAGGTATCACCTGATAGGAGACACCGAGCCGCATCATCGCCGGTAGCGAGCGCGAAAAACTCTCGTCGCTGATTTGTTTATAGAAATCGGCCGTCCCATCGCCGTCGAGATCCTCATTGTCGAGTACATCGGCAATTTCTTCGTCGACAAATCGCGTGATGCGCAAATCGCTGGCCCCGACGAAAAGCGAGTCCTGGCGCGCATCCATACTCCAAGAAAACGTATCGAGCAAATTGAGGAAACCAAGACTGATGGTCGCCTTGCGATCTTTGGTCACAGCGGCCACACCGAAATCAAGACCAAATCCAAGGCCTCCGAGACCGGGCTTGGGTTTATTAAGACTTCCCGAAAAACCGGCACTGCGCGTGACCAGATACGAATCCAAAGCGAAGCCACTGAGTTCCGAACTCAACCCCGTACCACCGGATTCCATCACTTCGCCGTAGGAGCCAAGTGAAATTTTGAAAGTGCCACCTGCAGTAAATTCGCTCAGATAGGGCTTGAGTTGCATCGGCATAAAAGCCCGGGCGGCAGAGAAATTAATCGTGCCCAGTGCCCATCCCGACCCATCCCAATCGCTTATAGCGTAATTCCTATCAAATTCATTGCCGGAGAGAAAGAGATCGAACATGTCTCTAGAAAGCTCAGCTTCAACCCCCGCATTCAAACCAATCGAAACCGCCGAACGAATCTCGCCAATAGAGAACGCTACGCCGCCATTGATAGGAATTCCAAGAGCTACGCTCGGATCGATGTCGACATTAATCTTCAACCCTTCGGCGGGAATATCGCCGAGGAGATCGATCTTATCCTCAGGGCTTATATAGTACGGAGTGCCATTTGGCGACACGTTTTTATTGTTTTCGGTAAAGTTGTCCATATAGGTGGTCCAGGCAAAGCTGTTGTTCTCGGCCACCAGACTAATACCAACCCGAAACAAATCCCAATGCACACCGCTGCTTCCGGAAAGAGCCAGGTTGGCAGGATTCCAAAACGCCGACTCGGGCCCCCGAGCCAGAGCAGTATAAGCCTGGCCCAACCCCATCGTCCGCGGATTGACATCACCCGGAACGGCAAGAGCTCGACCAGTAAATCCACCGATGATGAGCATTGCCAATACACTTAGTATCTTGAATTGCATTATCTAGTCTCCTATTGACTAGGTTTGCATTACTTTTTGCTTATTAGATCCTCATTTAACTCGAGAAAAATCTCCGCACCAGCCTCTACATGGATGAAATCACTACCATAAAGGCCCACTTCGCCCGGAGTCTTGTCCAGTTCGACCAACACCCCCGTATAGACTCCCTCCTCACGCAGGAATACCAGCATTTCGTCGTCCGAAAGCGAGATCCGCTGATGACTGGTAGTGCTCGCCGTGACTTTCCCATCACTATCGACTTCCCCGGCACCGACCTCGAAAGCCCCATCCCTGGGAATCTGTAAGTAGCCAGCAGCCTCATTACCGCTAAAAAGAGCGTCGCTACCATAAACATCCTCTTTATTGGGAGCAATACGCAGGCTGACCCGTACCCCTATAGGTAGGTGGTTTTCAATCATGGTAATTACTGCTGCGCTATCGAGATTTGAGCGGATCTGATCGCGATATTGATCGTCTTTGAACGATTGAAAAATCGGGTCGGGCTCAATCTGGGTATCATTCTTGAGTTGGAAGATCCCCTGGGTAACGAAGCGCACATCGTCGATCTGGACCCAGTGACTGGGCTCAATCACTTCAGTACCCTCGCCGTCGCCCATCTGCACGGTCGGGGTGACCGTTATCTGGGTCGGTAAAAGATTGAGAAAGGCGGTCAGTTCGTCTGAGGGTGGTTCCAGTCTCAGCGCAACAGGATTATCGGGGTCTCCGCGCTGAAAAACTTCCGAAATCAGCAACGAACCCGTCTCACCTTTGCTGTTCGTACCCTGTATATCGAGATCGATACTGCTGCGAAAACCGATCCCCGAAGTCAGGTTGACGCTGATCGCAGCCGCACCAAGCGCAACATTATCCAATCCCTCCGGAAAATCAACCGACCTGGTGACCGGATCCACCGGCAGACTGACGCGATTGAGTTTGCCTTCGATACGCGAGAAGACCAGATCTTCGGTCACGGCTTCGATTTTGACCTCACCGGAGGAATAGATCTGTACTGGCTCCCCCGAATCCGCCGTCCGCACCGCATAGGAAAGCTGCAATTCGAGGGGGTCCTCCGGTTCGAATCTGTTTCCATCGAGATCGAATACGATCTCTCTGACCGCTCCGGGTTTAAGCTGATCAATGACAAAAACCTGACCCGTGCCATCGGGCTTTTTGAGGTCATCGAGACGCAGCTCTATCTCCATGATGATCTCGATCTGATTGGTCACATTGAACCTCAGTCCCCCCTCGCTGATATTCGCACCAGTGATCTGGATCCGATCGTCGGGAAAAGCCAGCACCTGGCTATCGGAAAACTCCTGCGGTGGAATCACCGCAAAGGCCTTTTCGAGCGTCAGATCACTCATCGACGAACGGATCTTTAACGCAGCATCAGCGTCGATGACCACATCCTGACCCTCCACCGTACTACCCGTGACTTCTATATCCAGACGAGAAGAAATCTGGCGGCCGGCAAGGCTGAAACTACCCGAAGCCGAAGCTCCGGAAGCAATGGTGCCCAGATCGAGCACATCAATGGTGCCGGCAGGAATATCCAGTGCATCATCGCCCCGATCCTTGAGAGTCAGACTCACATTGGTCAGCGTCAGGGGGAGACCGTTGTCCATATCGATCCGGATTTCTCCCCCACTGATGGTCAGTGAACGCACACCCACCAGCCCCGGCAACTCTTCCTCTACGACAAATTCGCTGGCCGGGATCAGCGGAACCGTCGCCCCAGATTCGAGATCCTGGCCGATAATATCGTTCATTTTCACATCGATATCCGGCAGATTCTGGCCGGGCAAATTGATCGTCCCCAGCGCCGTAGCGAAGGTATTGGAAGTCGGACGAACGCGCAGGCGGTTGCCGACATTTGCTCGACGTTCGAACTCCGCTTGGAAATCGAGGGTGAGCAGCTCCTGATCGTCGATCTTGAGAAAATCGGCGCGCTCCGCAGCCACGGTTCCGATCGTCGTCCGATCGTTGGCCACCGGAATACTGACCTTGAAATTGGTACTGGGGATCTGGGGCATTTTCATTTCGCAGCCAGCCAACACCCCGAGCACCAATAACGCACCCAACCTGCTGGATTTAACGGCCCTTTTCACCGCATCCATGGTAGGTCTCCTTTCCACTCCACTTATCAGCATGTGTACAAAGCTCCGCGACAATTTAACAAATGCAGACCCGAGAGCACAGAAGTATTTTTCGCGTCTTAATTAACTCCCGCAGCCCGACGCAAAGCCCGAACCTTGTCCGTCCGTTCCCAAACGAACTCCTCGAGCTCGCGACCGAAGTGGCCGTAATTGGTCGTTTTCCTATAAATCGGCTGCTTGAGCTTCAGTGTCTGCACGATACTCTTCGGCGTCAGACCGAAAACCTGCTGCACCGCCGCCGCGATTTCCTCGTCGGGCAAGACGCCGGTGCCATAGGTATCGACCAGCACCGATACCGGCTCGGGCACACCGATGGCATAGGCCAACTGCACCTGACAGCGCGAGGCCAGACGGGCAGCGACCACGTTCTTGGCCAGATAGCGCGCCATATAGTGAGCGCTGCGGTCGACCTTGCTGGGATCTTTGCCGGAGAAAGCGCCGCCGCCGTGCGGACACATGCCCCCATAGGTATCGACGATGATCTTGCGCCCGGTCAAGCCACAGTCACCATGCGGACCCCCGACGACGAAGCGGCCCGTGGGATTGATATGGTATTTGGTTTCCTTGTCGAGCAGACGCGAGGGGATCACTTTCTCGATGACCTGCTTGATCATATCCCGCTCTATACGCTGGTGACGAGCCTTCGGATCGTGCTGCGTCGAAATAACGACCGCATCCACCCGGGCTGGTTTGCCATCGATGTATTCGACAGTAACCTGAGACTTAGCATCGGGGCGCAAATAGGGAATCTTGTTGCGTTTGCGCAGCCGGGTCAGGTGCAGGAGCAACTTGTGCGACAAGGTAATCGGCAACGGCATTAACTGCGGTGTCTCGCGGCAGGCATAGCCAAACATCATACCCTGGTCACCGGCACCCTGCTCCTCGTGCAACCCCTCCCCCTCGCTCACACCCTGAGATATATCTGGCGACTGTTGATCCAGAGCCACCATCACCCCACAGGAGCGATAGTCGAAACCCTGCTCGGGATCGTTATAGCCGATATCGGCGATAACTTCCCTGACCACAGCCTGGATATCGACATCGGCTTTGCTGGTGACCTCGCCGGCGACGACGACCTGACCGGTGGTAACCAGCGTCTCACAGGCAACCCGCGAATTGGGATCCTGCGCCAGCATTGCATCGAGCACTGCATCGGAAATCTGGTCGGCGACCTTGTCTGGATGCCCTTCGGACACAGACTCGGAAGTAAATAGATATCTGGACATCTTTTGTCTCTACTCCTCGTTAATATTGCGGCTTAAGTGGATATCTCGGACATGTCGCCGATATTCAAACGATGATACCGGCCTCTGAGTACCGCCTGGAAACCGATCAGCGAATCTTCGATCAGTGCGTCTTCTACCTCGGCCTCTGCGCCGATTATGGTGTTGCGCAGAATCACGCGGCGGACCTGTGCCCCTGCACCGATCGAGACATCGGGACCGATCACCGAATCGCTCACTGAGGCTCGTGGATCGATATGAACGGGCGGCACGATTAGCGTATTAGTGCAGTGCGTGGGGGCCGTCATCCCCATCAACAAATGGCGATTGGTCTCCAGTATGGCCTCCTGGGTGCCACAATCGAACCAATCATCAACCGGGAAAGTGCCTAGGTGAGCGCCCTGCTCGATCATCAATTGCAGAGCATCGGTCAATTGGAACTCTCCTCGAGATCGGCACTCGCGCTTAATGAGATCGTCCAGGCACTTGAAAAGCACGGCTGATTCCCGAATCCAGTTGACACCGACAATCGCCTGGTCCGAAACGAATTGCTCGGGTTTCTCTACCAGTCTGACGACTTTTTCGCCCTCTTCGACCACCACGCCGAAACGACGAGGATCTTCCACTTGCTTGACTCCGAGCGCGCCGGACATCCCTGTCGCCAACACTCGGCTTAGGTCGGCGCGAAAGATCGTATCGCCATACACCACCAGCATCGGATCGGCACCAACGATGGGCTGGGTCAGGGAGATGGCATGCCCCAGGCCCAGCAGGTCGCGCTGTTCTACCCATTCCACTTGGTCAAAGTCACTGCGCTGCTGCACATATTCAACGATCTGTTCACCCATATAGCCGATCACCAGCACAATACGTCGAATCCCCAATGGCACTAACTGATCTATAATATGGCCGATAATCGGCTGACCTGCCACGGGGAGAAGCGGCTTGGGTCGCGTATGGGTATGGGGTCTGAGTCGGCTCCCGAAACCGGCAACCGGAACGACTGCCCAAAGTTTAGCTGTATCGATCTCTGCCATTCCCTTATACTCGATGGTGTCCCTGATGCCAGAAGGGCAAATACGCGCCTATGGCACGTTCCAGGTGACGACGAACCTCAGCACCGGTGCGCATCTCCAGACAATCGGCAGCGATGGTCTCTGCTTCCCCCACCGTGATGGCGCGGATGACTTCCTTTACTTCGGGAATGAGGGCAGGGCTTAGGCTCAGGTGTTCCAAACCGAGTCCGACCAAAGGCACCGTGGCCAGCGGGTCACCAGCCATCTCGCCGCATATGCTCACCGGCGTCCCGGCGCGGCGACCACCTTCGGAAACCATCGAGATCAGACGCAGGACCGCCGGATGGTACGGATCGTAGAGATCCGCCACCTTGCTGGTACCCCGGTCCACAGCCAATGCGTACTGGGTCAAATCGTTGGTACCAAGACTGAGGAAGTCTACCTCACCAGCGAACTGATCGGTCATCAGCGCCACCGCAGGCACTTCAACCATAATGCCCAGCTTGCAATCTTCCACAAAATCCCGTCCCTCTGCCCGCAACTCATCCTTGGCTTCCTCTAAGAGCGAACGTGCCTGCCACAACTCGTCCAAACTGGAAATCATCGGTAGTAAGATCTGCACCTCGCCATGCGTTCCCGCCCGGAGCAAAGCCCGTAACTGAGTCTTGAATAGATCAGGCGTATCCAGACAAATTCGAATGCCACGCCAACCCAGAAAAGGATTGACCTCGGGCGGTGCTTCGAGAACGTGCGAGAGTTTGTCGCCGCCCAAATCGATGGTGCGAATCACTACTGGATGGGGGGCCAACGACTCGACAAGGCCTGCATATACCTTGAGTTGTTCCTCCTCTGAAGGCAAGCGATAGTTCAGATAAAGGAATTCCGTGCGATACATGCCCACACCCCGCGCACCGTAGTCGAGAGCAACCTGTACTTCGGTGGACACATCGACATTGGCCATCAGAACGATCTCCCGACCATCTCCAGTGATAGCGGGAAATTCGCGACGTGTTTGGAGGGCGCGTTCGCGTCTGAGCTGGCGCCGGAGTCGAGACCGATAGCGTCGTTCGACATCGACGCCGGGCCGCAGGTGGACCTGACCTGCGTTGCCATCGACAATGACCAGGTCGCCGTCACTCACCTGCCGCGAAGGGTTGCCCGTGCCAACAACCGTTGGTAGCCGCAAAGAGCGGGCGATGATTGCTGCATGCGAAGTCGCACCACCGACATCGAGGATAACCCCTTTGACCTGGCGCCGCTCCAAACGCACCATTTCGGAGGGAAGTAGGTCGTGAGCCAGGACGATGGTATTGGCACGGAGTGAATGAAGGGCCTGCACCTCACCACCGGCCAGGCGAAGCAGAACCTGGTTCTCAATGTCCACTATGTCGCCCACGCGCTCGCGCAAATATTCGTTTTCGATATTGCCGAAGGCCTCTTTGACTTTCTTTAGAGTCTGCGAATACGCACGCTCGGCCGAATAGTATTTCCCGCGGATCAATGCCTCGGTCTGCGCTTTGATACCCGGGTCTTCGAGCATAGCCAGTTGAGCATCGAAAATCTGCGCCAGCTCTTCTCCCTGTTCGCTGGCGACCAGATGACGAATTCGGCGGATCTCGTCCCTGGCCTGGTGCAGCGTATTGAGGAAGCGCTCGACCTCATCTTCCACCAGATGGTAGGCAACGCGACGACGGGTAATCGCAGGGGCGCCCTTCCGATAGACGAAAGCCCGCCCAATCCCGATACCAGGGGAAACACAAATGCCCTCTAAAGATCGATTTGCGCTCTTGGTGGTCAAGATGGTTCCTCGAATTGACTCTCTAGCAACGCAACCAATTCCTCCACGGCTTGCTCGGCATCTTCTCCCTCGGCCTCAACCACAATTTGTGCGCCCTGTTCTGCAGCCAACATCATAACTCCCATGATGCTCTTACCGTTGACCCGCGCTACCTCGGCTTTGGAGAAGTAGATCTCTGACTTGAAACGAGCCGCTGCCTGTACTATGAGCGCAGCCGGACGAGCATGGATACCGAGAGGATTGCTGATGACAGCCATTTTTTCAATCATTTTCATTCTTTCAGCGGTTGGTTCCACGACCTAATAGACGCTCGAAAAAACCCGCCTTTGCCCTTTTACTCCTCAGAGACTTACTCCGAGGAGACTTATTCCGAGAAGACTTATTCCGAGGAGACTTATTCCGGAGAGGCTCGCTCCGGGGAGAATCTTCGCCGCGTAAAACTGCCTCACCGCTGAGCACACAGAACGGATTGCGACAAAAGAGCCGTTCTACCTCCATTTTTCCACACAAATCTAAGACCCGTTCGCGAGCTTCACTCAGCAACGATAGCGGTCGCTTCTCCAGATCGTGCGCATCGCTGCCGATGAAATCCGACCAACCGCGCTCGAGCATCATCTCAGCCGTGGCCTGAGCCCGGCGACCAAAACGACCCAAGAGGCTACCTGCATTGATCTGCAAAAGTAAGTCCTGTTGACGCAGACGGTCAATCTGCTCGGGATTGCTGGAGAGTTCACGATGGCGCTCGGGGTGGGCAAGAATCGGCTTGAACCCATCCGAGCGCAACTCGAAATACGCTTGCTCTAACCCCGGGGAAAGTGGCCCCGGTGGCAAATCGGTCAAAACGTAGCGTCCCTCTGCAAGGTGACCCGAGGGCCAAGCGGCAACCTCAGACATATTAAAGCGAAAGGCGATCTCCGATCCCAGGTGGAGGTCGATCTCCAGCCCGGCGGTACGTGCCGCTTCTTTGAGTTCGTCAAAACGTTCGCGGTGCTCTCCCTCCTTATCGGGACCGTCAATAGGCCGTAGATGCGGTGTCAAAACCATGGTGCCAACTCCCTGATCCCAGGCGACTTCAAGCATCGCCAGTGCCACCTCAAACGACGGTGCTCCGTCATCGACGCCGGGCAGTACATGGCTATGGATATCGACGAAATCGGCCATACCCTATTCCTCGACGTGTACCGCCCTACTCAATTCGTACAAGCGCTGGTGATCGTTTTCAACCACGCTGCCAGTAACTACGAACGCAGCGCCAGCTTCGATTTTGGCTCGCGCCACTTCCGGGTCGCGAATGCCTCCACCAATAATAACCGGCGTAGAAATATAATCAACGAGTGCACGTATCATCGCGTCGGGCACTGACGCTCCAGCCCCACTGCCGGTCTCCAGGTAGACGAGCTTCATGCCCAAATACTCCGCCGCCAGAGCATGGGCCATGGCGATATCGACCTTGTCGTGTGGAATCGGTCGGGTATTGCTCATAAATTCCACCGAAGTCAGCGTGCCCGACTGGATCAGCATATATCCGGTGGGAATGGCTTCGACACCGTATTCGCGAATCAGAGGCGCAGCCTTGACGTGTTCGCCGATCAAAAGTTCGGCATTGCGCCCACTGATCAACGAGAGGAATAAGATCGCATCAGCGGTGGGCACTACCTGGCTGGCGCTCCCGGGAAAACTGATCACCGGAATATCCACCCGGGCCTTTACGCGCTCGAAGCAGTCCGCATTATGAACTGAAAACATCAGACTGGTACCGATGAGTATAGCGTCGGCTCCTGCTTCGGCACACAACTCGGCACGGGCTTCCAACTCGGTCGGATCCAGCCGATCCGGGTCCAATAAGGTCAAGTAGCCGCCACCACGGCGACGGCGAACCTCCAGTAAGTGTTCTAGTACGCTAGTCTTCACGTAAATCCCTCGCCCGACTTAGTCGGCACCGCGAAGTTGGCGTTCGATAATACCCGCTACTGCTGCCAGGGCTTCATCGATCTTATCCGGATCGCGTCCCCCGGCTTGGGCCAGATGGGCCTTGCCCCCCCCCGAACCCCCGGCGATTTGCGCTACTGCGCGCACGATATCACCAGCCTTCAGACCGCGCTCCTCGATCAGGTCGTCAGTGACAATAGCGATAAAGGAAACTTTACCGCCGATCTCGGCTCCCAGCACACCAGCACCAGACCCCAGACTCTCGCGCAGCCCGTCGGCCATGGTGCGCAGACTAGGCACATCCGCAACTTCAGTGCGCTGCGCCACGATCTTGACCCCATCAACCTGGTGCGCCTCACTCGATATATCACCCGCCTGCAACTCTGCAACTTTGCGGCGTAACTCATCGAGACTGCGCTCCAACTCGCGATTGTGCTCCAAAAGTACTCCGAGCTTATCGCCGAGTTCCTCCGGAGCCGCGTTGAGCCTGGCCCCCAACGCCGTCAACAATTCCCGGCGCTGCCGCATTGCGCGGGCAGCGCCCGTGCCGGTCAACGCCTCGCCGCGACGAGTGCCTGCGGCGATCCCACTTTCAGAAACAAAGTCGAAAGAGCCTATTTCGCCCGTCGAACGAACATGGGTTCCGCCACAGAGTTCAAGGCTGAATTCACCTATCTTTACCACGCGGACGCGATCGTCGTACTTTTCACCGAAGAGAGCTTGTGCCCCCAATGATTTGGCTCGCTCCAGATCTTCCTCAAAAGTACCGACTTCGAGATCGTCGCGAATTCGCGCATTGACACGGTCTTCGATCTCGCGCAACTGGTCTGCCTCGACCGCGGCAAAATGGGAAAAATCGAAGCGCAAGCGTTCTGGCGTCACCAGTGAACCCATCTGGCCCACATGATCACCCAACGTCTGCCTGAGCGACTCGTGCAGGAGATGGGTCGCCGTGTGGTTGCGCGCCGCATCTAAGCGGGCGTCGAGATCCACACGGGCTGCGACCTGCCCGACCAACTCATCGAGCGAACCCTCTACCAAGCGTCCAATATGGACAATACCACCGCGCGCCTTGCGTACATCTTCGACTGCGATAGCGAAACCATCGCCCTCGATCTTGCCCCGATCACCGATCTGACCACCCGCCTCAGCATAGAAAGGCGTACTATCGAGAAAGATCCGCAGCTGGTCATCCTCGCCGCTTTCGGCACTCACCACCTGAGCCTCGACCTCCAACTCATCGTAGCCGACAAAGAACGAATGCTCGCCTTCCAGCACATCACCAACGCCCTCGGTAGCGCGAAACTGCGAGCGAGTGGCCTTGCGAGCCCGCCGCCGCTGCGCTTCGAGCTCATTGGTGAATTCCTCCTGCTCGATCATCGGCACTTGCTGTTCGCGGGCCATGAGTTCGGTCAGGTCAAGAGGAAAGCCATAGGTGTCGTAGAGCTGGAAAGCATCGCTACCGGTGATCTGGCCCTTGGCGGCGAAACGCGCGAAGATATCCAGGCCGCGATCCAAAGTCTTGCCAAAGCTCTCTTCCTCAGCGCGGATAACCAGCTCGATATGGTCCTTCTTAGCCGGAATTTCCGGAAAGACATGGCCCATGGTCTCGCTCAATACCCCAATCAAGCGGTGGATAAAAGGCTGATGCTGGTCGAGCTGGCGCGCATAACGCGAAGCGCGGCGGAGAATTCGGCGCAACACATAGCCACGCCCATCGTTGGCAGGCATCGCGCCATCGGCAATGGTGAAGCTGAGCGCGCGCACATGATCGGCGATGACCTGCATCGCCACGCGATTTTCTCCGCTATATTCCAATCCCGAAAGCTCGGACATCCGCAGGATCAAAGGCTGAAAAACGTCCGTCTCGTAGTTGTTATCTGCACCCTGTAGAAGGCTGCAAACCCGCTCAAAACCCATGCCGGTATCGACGTGTTTCTCGGGTAGGGGATGCAAATGGCCCGTCTCGTCGCGATTGTATTGGATAAAAACCAGATTCCAGATCTCGACCAGGTCTCCCGTATCGTCGATGAGCAGTTGGCGATCCTGTGCCTGTAGATCATCACCCATGTAATAATGAATCTCGGAACACGGGCCGCAGGGACCGGTTTCACCCATCTCCCAAAAATTTTCCTTGGCCGGTAGACGTACTACACGGCCGGGCATCAGGTCGGTACACTCGTACCAGAGTTGCTCCGCATCAACATCGGCCTCTACAGTCTCATGTCCTTCGAAAACAGTGGCCCAAAGCCGCTCCCGCTCCAGACCAAAATGCTCGGTCACCAATTCCCAACCCCATTCAATAGCCTCTTTTTTGAAATAGTCACCAAAGGACCAATTACCGAGCATCTCGAAAAAAGTATGGTGCCAAGGGCTGTAACCGACTTCTTCCAGATCGTTGTGCTTGCCCGAAACCCGCATGACCTTCTGAGTATCCACCGCCCGTTTGTATTCGCGGTTGCCCAGTCCTAAAAAGACATCTTTGAACTGATTCATACCAGCGTTGGTGAAATAGAGCGTGGGATCGTCCTGAGGCACCACCGGCGCACTAGGAACCCGCGTGTGTCCTTTACCCTCGAAAAAACTGAGGTAGGTCTCCCTAACTTCCTTCGACTCCATCCGTTAACTCCTGCCATACAGTTTCGACTGCCGCTCTGGCACTTTCCGCATCATAACCACGTCGAGCCAGAAAACCCAGCATCCGACGCTTGGCTTTTTCCGCTTCCAGTCCCCTATAACGCCAGGCCTGTTTAGCCAACAAATCGACCGCCCGCTCACCTGAGTCGAGCATTTCGGCGTATTCGCCGAGCACTTCTTCAACTACCTCAATTGCAACCCCTTTACGCCTGAGATCTTGGGCCAACTTCCGCGAGCCATAAGCCCGATCCAATCGCGCTTCAACCCAACGACGAGCAAATTCGCGATCGTCGAGAAGCTTCTGACGCTGCAAATCGGAGACGACCGCCGCGACAATCTCCGGGCAGAAATCCTTCTCCCGCAGTTTGTCGGAAACCTCCACCACCGACCGAGCCCTGAAACTCAGATAGTGATAGGCGGCATTCTTGGCCTTCTGCACTTGGTCGTCCACGTATAGTCCTGCTTCTCGGGTAGCTTATTGCTCTGCTTCTTCTGTGGGATCTCCCTCGAGCGGAACCGCTTTGAGCCCCAATTCGGCGCGCAGCTTGTTTTCGATCTCAGAAGCCACTTCCGGGTTTTCGCGGAGAAAGGTCTTGGCATTGTCGCGGCCCTGTCCCAACCGCTCGCCGCTGTAGGAAAACCAGGCGCCGCTCTTATCCACAAGTCCCTTATCAACACCGATATCGATCAAGTCACCCTCCCAGGAGATGCCGATCTCATCACCGTGAAAGATCAGATCGAATTCGGCTTCGCGGAAAGGAGGCGCTACTTTGTTTTTGACAATCTTAACTCGAGTGCGATTGCCGATATCGATATCTCCATCTTTGACGCGAGCAATCCGGCGGATATCAATACGCACCGAAGAATAGAACGGTAGAGCCCGTCCTCCGGTGGTCGTTTCAGGACTGCCGAACATCACCCCAATCTTCATCCGCAACTGATTGAGAAAGATCAGGCAGGTGTGCGATCGATGGATCGAGCCGGTGAGCTTGCGCAAAGCCTGCGACATCAATCGCGCATGCAGCCCCATATGCGAATCGCCCATATCCCCTTCGAGCTCGGCCTGGGGCACCAGCGCGGCCACCGAATCGACCACGACGATGTCGAAGGCACCGCTGCGGACTAGCGTATCGACAATTTCGAGAGCCTGCTCACCCGAATCGGGCTGCGATATGATCAGATTTTCCACATCGACGCCGATGCGCCGAGCAAAATGGATATCAAGCGCGTGTTCGGCATCGATAAAAGCTGCCGTTCCACCTGCTTTCTGCGCCTCGCGGATAGCATGCAGTGAGAGCATGGTTTTCCCCGCCCCTTCCGGGCCGGAAATCTCGATGATCCGCCCCTTGGGCAAACCACCGATGCCCAGCGCAGCATCTACGGCCAGAGAACCCGTCGGTATCGATTCGACCTCCTGGTTACCCCCCTCGGCACCCAACCGCATAATGGAGCCCTTGCCATACTGTTTTTCGATCTGCGACATCGCCAACTCCAACGCTTTGGCCTTATCGCCGTTCTCACCGCGCCCATTCGCTTTCGCCATTTCAACCCCCTCAATTGAAAGAATAGTATAGGCTATAGCTCATAGCCAACCCAAGTAGAGCAGTACGCGTAGGATCAGATTACCATATATGCCAGCAATCACATCATCGACCACAATGCCCCAACCACCGGGCAGAGATTCGAGCTGACGAGCGGGAGGCGGCTTGACAATATCGAGAGCCCGGAAAATGAAGAAACCGACGATAAGTGTCCAAGCATCCGTGGGTAAGAGCGCCACGGTAAAAAGGAAACCGACCCCCTCATCGACGACAACCTGACCGGGGTCCTTCCCCCACTCGGGGGCGGCCTTATCAGCAGTATAGACCCCGACCGCAAAGGCAACCACAAGTACGATCAGCCACCCTAGAAGCTCCAACGGGGGGCTGAAGAGAAAAAAAAGCCAGTATAAAACGGCAACCAGCGCGGTACCAACCGTGCCCGATGCCACTGGAGCATATCCAGTAAAAAAAAGCGTGGCGATCAGTCTGTTCAGAACAGGGTCTGTCCTCTCCGCTGCATTCAGGATTCCTTGTAGGAAAAGGTCGCGCGAAACAGATAGTGAAAACCGGATAGCAGAGTCAGTAAAAGTACGAGCACCAACAGCGAATCGGCTAGCATCTGGATCAGCCGATCATCAATCAGGAAGGAACTGTCTGCGGCGAATCGCCCCACAGCCTCCTCCAGGCCAATAGCGAAGAGAACGAAGAGCACCGTGATAAGTTGGACCGCGGTCTTCCACTTGGCCAGGCGTGAAGTGACCATCTGTCTGCCGCGCGATACTCCGTAAAGACGCATGCCTGTAATCACGATATCGCGCCCGATGATCGGCAAGACCAACCAGAAATTGACCATTTTATCCACCGCCAGAGCAATGAGCGCCGAACTCACCAAGATCTTATCGGCCAACGGATCGAGGAATCGCCCCAGTGACGTCACTTGATTGCCCTCCCGCGCCAGCTTTCCATCGTAGAAATCGGTCAACGAGGCGAGGCTGAAAACGACGAAGGCCAGACTTCTCCAATACCAGGTATCGGCAAAGAGCAGCAGCAAAAATAGTGGCGTCAGACCGATCCTGAGCACGGTCAGGCAATTGGGCAGATTAAAGATATCGCACCGATCCATAAGAATATCTCAGAGCGAGGAACGGCCCGTAAAGGCGTGTGAGAGGGTAACGCGGTCGGCCAGGTCCAAATCCGCACCCACCGGCAAACCACGCGCCAACCCCGAAACTTTGGTCAGTGGCATCAAGAGCTGAGAAATATAATGCGCAGTGGCATCTCCTTCTGCGCTTGAATTGAGGGCCAGCACCACCTCGCGCACCTCTCTCTCCCGCACCCGCTCGACCAGATCAGCAATGCGCAGGTCCTCGGGACGTACCCCGTCTTGAGGGGAGAGCGCCCCGCCGAGCACATGATACACCCCGGAATGAACCTGGCTCATTTCAAGGGCCAGCACATCGCTGGCTTCGGCAACCACACAGAGGAACTGCTGGTCGCGGCGAAGATCTCGGCAGACATTACACAATTCCTCTCCCATCTGAGTAAAGTTATAACAGGTGACACAGTGGGAGATCTGATCTTTAGCCGCGATGAGTGCCTGAGCGAGCAACTCGGCCTCCTCACGCGGTCTTTTGACCACGTGGAGCGCCAAACGCTGAGCCGTCACCCTACCGATCCCGGGCAATTTGGCAAAGGCCGCAATCAAGTCTTCAAGCGCTAACGGTCCCATAAACTCTCGTCGAATAGACTCCCGACACTCAGACTAGTTCGCCATCGAAGGTGTCGAGTACAGAGCGGATAGTAGGATCGGATTCGGGCGATGGGGCCGGCTCCTTTTCCTCTCTAGCAGATTCACCACCCTCCAGCACCACTCCCTCCAGCCTCAGCTGCCGGCCGTATTGCTCCGCGCAGATCCTCTCTACGCTTTCCCGATTCTTAAGCACCTGGGTCATGGCAAAGCGATCGTCTGCGGCAAACCCCAGCTTCAGAATATGCCCATCCAATCCGATTAGAGTCGCCTCGCGCAAAAAGAGGGCGAGCGACGGTTTGGCCTCGCGCATAGCCCCAACCAGCTGATCCCAACCGCGACGCACCACTGCAAAACTCGCATCGTCTTCGCCACTCTCTTCATCTATTGCAGCCGGTGGATCTTTTTGCTCTGGGTGATCCAGGTCTTCGCGCACAGGATCGGGCAAGTCCTCCACTGCAGGCGGCGGTTCAGACGCCGATTGGGGCGCAGACTCGGGCGGCGGCTCAGACGCCGATTGGGGCGCAGATTCGGGCGGCGGCTCAGACACCGACTCGGATCGGGAATTCGCGTCAGCCTGACGCTCAGTGGAACGCTCTGTCCGGTTCGGAGTAGAGGACGGAGACGGGGGTCGTAAATCCGCACCCTCAAGCGCCTGGAGTCGACGCAGCAACTGGCCTACATCGACCGACCTGCCCATCATGGCCAGATGTACCAACGCGATTTCAACCCGCAAACGCGGCTGAATCGAACGCTTCAAATCTGCGGATAGATCCAGAAGCGACTGCATCATGCGCAGCACGTCTTCGGCGGTGAGCGAATCGGCGAGTTCGCCATAGCGGCTGCGATCATCCTCGGCCACATCTAATTTTTCGACTCCGCCCCCTACTTTGGCAAAAAGCACGTGGCGCAGCAACTCGACGAGACCGTGAACGAACTCCTCGCTATCAGTACCTTCGTCTATGGCCCGAGCAACAAGGTCCAACACCTCTTCGGGCGAAGCGTCGCGTATCGCAGCGACCAATTCGAAATACAAGTTGCGATCGACCAGGCCCAGCACTTGCTCGACGGTCTGCTGAGATACTTCCGACTCGAATGAGGCGACCTGGTCGAGCAAACTCTCGGCATCGCGCAGAGCCCCATCGGCACGGCTGGCCAGGAGATGCAGCGCACCCTCCTCGGCCGCAATCTCCTCAGCTCTGGCGATAGCCGCGAGGTGAGCCGCTATCTGCCCGGTCGGAATCCGGCGAAAATTAAAACGCTGACAGCGCGAGAGAATGGTGTCGGGGACCGACTGGACTTCGGTGGTGGCGAAGATGAAAACCACGTGCTCCGGCGGCTCTTCCAGCGTCTTCAAGAGCGCGTTGAAGGCCGGAGTCGAGAGCATGTGCACCTCGTCGATAATATAGATCTTATAGGTCCCTTCGGTCGCGGCGTAGCGGACGACCTCACGCAATTCGCGGATATCCTCGACACTATTGTTGGAAGCGCCATCGATCTCCAACACATTCATGCTGGTAGATCTGGCTATACTCCGACAGGAATCGCATGACTCACAGGGTTCGGCATCCTGACGATCAGAACAGTTCAACGCCTTGGCGAGAATCCGCGCGGTAGTAGTCTTGCCCACACCGCGGGGGCCACAAAACAAATAGCACTGGGCAATCCGCTCGGAGTGAATAGCGTTTTTCAGCGTGGCGGTAATGTGTTCTTGTCCCACAACCTCGTCGAACTGGCGGGGCCGCCACTTGCGCGCTGTTACCTGATAGGCCATTTACATTGCTCAGGATAGGTGGAATGAAAGGAGAAAGGACAAAAATAATAAACAGGCCGTGCACCCATCTTCGATCTCGACCACGAACCCGCCCAGGGCCAGTTAGCTCCGACCGGACGGCTCTGCGGCACACCAAGAGACTTTCCTACCGCTGCTACCTTCCGGTCCTGACGGGGTTCAGAAGCTCTTCGTTGCGCAGAATCCAGTCTTCAACGCTACTTTGCTCCGGTCGAACGAGAGGTGCGAAGACCTCTGGATGGGAATTCGATCCCGCTATAGCGGATTGCG
>MDTE01151229.1_pt1 | contig 60382 bp, 60 predicted proteins | sample 811231 | NCBI WGS metagenome assembly MDTE01 (sample SAMN05326651, study PRJNA326480) | marine metagenome | isolation source: seawater | place: Indian Ocean: Red Sea | collected 2010
TCTAGAAATCCCTTAAGGGTCGTCGAAGACTACGACGTTGATAGGCGGGATGTGGAAGTGCAGTAATGCATGTAGCTAACCCGTACTAATTGCCCGTGAGGCTTGATCATATAACACCCAAAAAGACTAACCAAGTCTGGTTGGCATGCTTAGAACCGTTGTATTCCTACCTGATATACTGTTGTGCATGGCTGTTAAAAATGGACAACAAACATTTTGCCTGGCGGCAATAGCGAGCGGGTACCACCTGAATCCATTCCGAACTCAGAAGTGAAAACGCTCAGCGCTGATGATAGTGCGGGGTCTCCCCGTGTGAAAGTAAGACACCGCCAGGCATTTTAATGTAGGCCGGGAAATCTCCAAAGAAACGCTTTTTTCGAGAGCCCCGGCTTTTTTGTCTGTTCTTTTGTCGTTTAGTATTTACAAAATAACCTAATATTGGGCGCTTAACCTTCTAATTGAACTGCCAGAAAGTTTGAACCAACAACCGCAAAAACCTCCCTTTGTAACTTTCAATGCATTCTAATTATCCGCGTCCTCGCAATCCTTAGCAATTAATCAACTCGCCCTTAACAGTAACTTAAATACATTCTCTTCGGTCGTTCCGCGCGGTACCAGCCGAACTAGTAAAGGTTTGCCGCTAACGACATCACCAAGAAAAAGATCTTGGAGAGTCTTTCATAACCCGTTCTCTAGTTTCTTGTTGCAATCCGCTTTCCTACTTAAAGATATAAAAAGTTAGGAAAATCATTAGAAATAACCCTGGAGTAAAAATAAAAACAGTAATAATTTTACGAGAACCTATTAATGATGTATACATGATTAAATTGACAGGAGATATTTTATGGAACGTGTGAAACCTATGATTAATGTTGATGGTATTGTGTCGACAATGAGCGAAGCCACTATTCCGGTAGTGGATAGAGGGTTTCTTTATGGTGATTCAGTTTATGAGACCTTCCGCACGGAAGATGGGGTCGCGTTGTTTCTCGGCGATCATTTTAATCGATTGGAAAATTCTGCACGCCTCATTGAAATGCATATTGATCAAGACCGAGTTGAGCTTACAAAACAAATACGAAGAACTGTTGCCAATACTGGAGCAACTAGAAAAAGCCGTCTGTATGTACGTTTGCAGATAACTCGAGGGGAAGGGCCTCTTGATTTAGCACCATCAAAAGATCTTAAGACACGTTATGTCGTAATAGTTAAAGAAGCGCCGATCTGGAAAACAAACCTGTATAGTGTTGGACTGAATATGGTCGTTTCTACAATAAGAAGAAATTCCGTCACCACGCTTGATCCAAATATAAAAGGTGGTAATTATCTAAATAATATAATTGCTGTAAATGAAGCTGTAGCGAAAGGTGCTGATGATGCAGTAATGTTGACGCAAGAAGGGCATGTGTCGGAAGCCTCAAATAGCAATGTATGGTTTGTTATCAAGGATGAGCTTAAGACACCAAGTAGGGGTAATTTAAAGGGATTAACCAAGATGCATGTTCATAAGGCACTAGGATCCGAGGGGATGGTTAGTCATGAAACAGATATACATGTGGAGGATGTTATCGACGCGACCGAATGTTTTGTTACTAGCGCAACCCGTGATGTTATGCCATGCGCAAGCCTTACATTAGAGAATGGTCACCGCATTCATTTTCCCGATGGAGGTGGTTCGGTCACCCGCATGACTATGGAACTTTTTTCGACTTACATCAAACAATATGTAGAGAATCATCGCTATGATTCTCTAATTTAACGGTGCGCTAGTAAACAAAATATGATTTTCTTAATTGACACATGAAAAAAAGTCGGATCCTTATCTTATTTGGAGGTCGATCGGCAGAGCATGAGATATCTATCATTTCGGCCCGTTCTCTGTACAAGGCGCTTGATCGAAACAGGTATATTCCAGTTTTAGTAGGCATAAGTAGAGATGGTAAATGGGCCTATGGTGGCTCTGATGATAGTTTGTTAATTTCACCAATAGTGAATCATGATTCGAGGCAACTGGTTCAATTGGGAATTAACCCTGGTGAGTTGATGGATATGGATGGCGCCCTAGTCCCAGACGCAAGTTTCGATGTGATTTTCCCTTTACTTCATGGTCCATTTGGGGAAGATGGTTGTATTCAAGGTCTTTTTGAATTAAACAAGCTGACCTATGTGGGTGCGGGAGTTGCGGCGTCTGCTGTTGGTATGGATAAAGAATTATCACGAGCTATTTTTACAGCAGCGGGTCTGAAACAAACGAATTATCTAGTTATTCGTCGACGAGATTGGCGGAATAAAAGTCAAGAGGTCATCGTTTCAATAGAAGAGAAAATTGGCTACCCCCTTTTTGTTAAACCTGTAAATTTAGGGTCAAGTGTAGGAGTAAACAAAGTATATGAGCAGTCAGGGCTAAATAGCGCTATGGATGCAGCTGCAAGATACGACATAAAAATTATGATTGAGGCTTCAATAGAAAATGCTCGAGAAGTGGAGTGCGCGTTGTTTGGTAATGAGTCATTATCCGTTTCTGGAATAGGAGAAATCATTCCTAACGCCGAGTTCTATAGTTATGAGGCGAAATATGTAGATGGCAATTCTCGACTTGTGATACCTGCGGAGCTTTCACTGGAAGTCACAAAACGAGTACAAGATATGGCTATAAGAGCATTCGATGCAATTGATTGTGCGGGCCTGGCTCGCGTTGATTTTCTTATTGACGCTCAAGGTGAGGTATTCATAAATGAGGTTAACACAATGCCTGGATTCACACCAATTAGTATGTATCCAAAATTGTGGGAAGCCACTGGGCTATCATACTCAGAGCTTATACATACGTTAATTGAATTAGCAAAAGATCGACATAGAGATCGCCTCGACCTGAAAAACCGTTACTAGATTAAATTATGCTGATCTAGGCATTCTGCCTTGCGCAAGGGTTGATTAGTAGAAAACACTTAATAGTCGAATAAACTAAAAAGAGGTATTTATGAAATATCTACATACTATGGTTCGGGTAAGTAATTTAGAAGAGTCACTAGATTTTTATTGTGAAAAGCTGGGTTTGATTCAGGTGGGCCGAAGAGACGACAAGAAAGGTCGATATACTTTAGTATTTCTATGTGCGCCAAATAATGAGTTGGCTCAGCTAGAATTAACTTATAATTGGGACGCCGAAATTTATGAAGGTGGCAGGAATTTTGGTCACTTGGCCTATGAAGTGCATGATATCTACTCAATGTGTGAGCAATTATTAAGTCAAGGTGTAGTTATTAATCGACCCCCAAGAGATGGTCGAATGGCATTTATCCGCTCACCAGATAATATTTCTATTGAACTTCTCCAAGAAGGAGATGCATTACCGCCGCAAGAACCATGGGTATCAATGCCAAATAGTGGCGTTTGGTGAAAATTGCATTGAACAGAAAGTTTGTGCGACCGCTGAAGCCTAGTTTTGTATGCAGGTTTTGGATCATTGTTGGATTTTCGTTGCCTTGAAAGGTGCATTAAATTGTGGATGAGCCAGATTACATAATTGTCGGAGCTGGTTCTGCAGGTTGTGTTTTAGCAGCACGGCTTACGGAAGACGAGAGCAACAACGTAACCCTCCTAGAAGCTGGACGCAATGATAAGAGCGTAATAATAAAAATGCCAGCTGCTTTATCCATGCCTATGAACACCAAACGTTTCAATTGGGGATTTAAAAGTCAACCCGAACCTTTTGTGGAAAATAGAGTTATGGACTGTCCGCGAGGTCTTTGTGTGGGAGGATCCTCCTCCATTAATGGAATGGTTTATGTGAGAGGGCATGCTCGGGATTTTGACCAGTGGGAAGCTCACGGAGCTACGGGTTGGAACTATCAATCGTGTTTACCATATTTTAGAAAAGCTGAGACTTGGATTGCGGGTGGAGATTCGTACCGAGGTGATGATGGGCCTTTAGCCGTTTCCTTAGGCAATGAAATGCGTTTAAATCCTCTCTACAAAGCGTTTATTGACTCCGGTCAGCAGGCGGGTTATCCAGTCACTCATGATTACAACGGTTACCAACAGGAAGGATTTGGGCCGATGCAAATGACCGTTGATCGCGGTGTCCGAGCTTCGACAGCTCATGCATATTTGCGGCCATGTGAGAATAGACCGAACCTGAGGATTCTTACAAATGCTTTAGTAAATAGAATTGTTGTCCGAAATCAAAAAGCGGTAGGGATTGAATACCAAAGAAACGGCAAATTTTTTAAGCTAAGAGCAAAAAAAGAGATCATTATTTCTTGTGGCTCAATTGGTTCGCCGGTCTTGCTTCAACGGTCAGGCATTGGTCCCAAAAAAATATTGGACAACGCTGGGATAAAATGTGTAATCAATTTGCCAGGTGTTGGGCAAAATCTTCAAGATCACCTTGAAATATATTTTCAGCATCAGTGTAAGGAGCCCATCTCCTTAAATGGAAAAATTGGAGTTATTGATAAATCAATAATTGCTGCGAGTTGGCTTTTTTTTAAAAGGGGTTTAGGGGCTACCAACCACTTTGAATCATGTGCGTTCATTCGATCAAATGCGGGGATTGAATGGCCTGATATTCAATATCATTTTTTGCCTGGAGCTATGCGATATGATGGCCGCGCTGCATTTAAAGGGCATGGTTTTCAAGTGCATGTAGGTCCGACACGCCCGGCGAGTCGTGGGCACGTGCACATCCGCTCGGGAAAGGTATCGGATTCACCTCTGATATTCTTTAACTATTTGGCTGAAGAATCCGATAAAAAGACTTTTAGGCAGTGTATTCATTTAACGCGAGATATTTTTTCACAGCCTGCTATGTCAAAGTATTGCGGTGTTGAAATTCAGCCTGGTTGTTCTGTCAAAAGCGATGAGGATATAGATGCATGGGTGCGGCGAAATTGCGAAAGCGCATATCATCCATCTTGCACATGTCGAATTGGTTCAGATGAAGATTCAGGGGCAGTACTCGATAACGAATGTCGAGTAAAAGGATTGGAATGTCTCAGAATTGTAGATTCATCAGTATTTCCTGTTATTACAAATGGGAATATTAATGCACCAACAATTATGGTGGCTGAAAGAGTGGCGGATATGATCAAAGGCATAGAAATGTCTGAGCAAAGGAAGGAAAAAGTTTGGATCGATCCTAATTGGGAAATACAACAGAGAGCCGGGCATTCTCCACCAACTAGGGCTGAGTCAAGAATTCCTAATGAATAAATATAGAAGTGATGATCAGGCTGAGCTGTTAGTAGTCGTTAACGCAGAAGATCAAATCATTGGTGCAAAGAAGCGTGATGATGTCCATCGATTAGGATTGCGTCATAGGTCTGTCCACATCTTGGTCTTTGATTGTCAAGCCCGATTATTTCTTCAGAAGCGTAGCTTTTGGAAAGACAATAACCCGGGGTTATGGGACTCGTCAGTGGCAGGTCATGTTGATGATGGCGAATCCTATGACGACTGTTGTGTGAGAGAAATTCAGGAAGAAATTGGCATTCAGTTAAGCGCTCCTCCTGATCGGTTGTTTAAAATTGACGCTTGCCCTAAGTCTGGAATGGAATTTTCATGGGTGTATAAGTTAATTACCAGTGAAATCTTAAAGCTTAATTATGAAGAAATTGAGATGGGGAGATGGGTCGAATCTCGCGAGCTAGATCGTATGTTGTCAGTCAACGAGTCTTCATTTGCAGAAACATTCCCTATGATATGGAGACGTTATAAGGCCCTGCATTAAGTATTATTAGCCATCAAAACTAGACTACAAACTATGTGTGGTCAGTGCCATATGTCAGGCATGGATTCTTTCTTTTTCTTAATAAAATCTTGAAGCTCTTCATCAATACTAGGATCTAAATACGGTGCTTCATAGTTAGCTAACATTTGTTTCCAGTGTCGATTAGCTCTTTGGATGGAATCGAGTTGACCATTGTCAGACCAATTTTCATAAGAATCTGTATCAGCAAGTTCCTGCTCATGGAATGCTGTTTCATAGTTCTTCATTGTGTGTGCGCAGCCAAAAAAATGTCCTCCAGGGCCGACTTCCTTAAAGGCTTCATAAGGTAAATTGTCTTCATCGATTGGTAGACCCTTTAAATAAGTGTGAGCAGTTCCAAGATAATCGGCATCAAGGACCAATTTTTCATACCCAATTGTTAGGGCGCCTTCTAGCCAGCCCGCCGAATGCAGAATAAAATTTGCCCCGCAGAGTAATGCTGTTTGAAGAGATGTGACACTTTCCTGCATTGCTTGTGCATCTGGTAATTTTGAAGAAGTAAAAGCACCACTACACCTTAGAGGAAGACCTATCCGTCGTGCCAATTGGGCGGCGATAAAAGACCCTAATGCAGGTTCAGGTGTACCAAAAGTAGGGGACCCCGTCCTTAAGTTGACACTGGTTAAGAAATTTCCGAATACCGCTGGGGATCCAGGTTTTTCGAGTTGTCCGAGCGCAACTCCAACCATGACCTCAACAAGCGATTGCGCTACGCAAGCTACCATCGACACCGGTCCTGTTGCACCACCGAGAATAAATGGCACGATAACGGGACATTGATTCGCTCGGGAATAAGCGCGTAGTGCGCCAGACATTGCTTGATCATAAACCAGAGGAGAATTCATATTTATATTGCCCATAATTACACAGTTGCGACTTACATAATCATTGCCGAACGCAATTCGCGCCATATTAATCGAATCTTCCGCCCTTTCTGGGGCTGTAACAGAACCCATAAATGGTTTATCCGAAAATCGAAGATGAGCATAGACCATATCGAGATGCCGTTTATTAACCGGTTGGTCTACTGGCTCACATATCGTGCCTCCTGAGTGGTGGAGCCAGGGAGAACTGTAAGTTAACTTAACCAGATTCTGAAAATCTGAAATCGTACCGTATCTACGACCTCGATCAGCGTCATGTACAAACGGCATACCGTAGGCAGGAGCAAAAACAACATTGTTGTTACCGATTTCGAGGGATCGTTTGGGGTTTCGCGCGTGTTGAATAAATGATTTTTTTGCTGTTTTCTTTATGATGGATTGTACCAAACCCTGATCAAATCGGACGCGTTCACCTTTTACGTCTGCACCAGCATCTTTCCAAAGGTCAAGGGCGCGAGCGTCACCGCGAAATTCGACCCCTATCTCTTTAAGGATCCATGAAGCTTTTTCTTCGATAATATCTAAGCCTTCTTCGCTGGCCAAATCATAGGTTGGAATCTCTCGTTGGATTCCTGGGATAATTTGAGGAGTTACGTGTGACCGATGTTTATTTTTTAAACGTCTCGAGACCCCGCGCTTTCTATTAGTTTGGTTGTCAGGATTATCCATCGTCAGTTTTTATCATCGTTAGGGGTGTGCGAATAGTAGATCGCACCACTGCTAATAAAGTTTTCAATTTCAGAGGATGTATAACCCATCTCTATCAGTATTTCTAAAGTATGTTCTCCAAGTCGTGGAGATTGACGGGTCAATGATGGACCACCATGGTGATAATTGAAAGCTGCGACTGGAACGCTTAGAGGCTTACCAGTTTCAGGTATTTTGTCAAATTCCTTTAACACCTTTCTTGATTTGATCTGGTCGCTGTTTAGAGCCTCATCTATTCGTCGAACTCTCGCTGCAGGTATACCGGCTTTATTAAGGATAATTTCCCATTCGTCAGCCGATTTTTTTGCTAATGCCTCTTGGATTTTTTCTACCAACTCATCGTAACGAGTAATTAGTTCTTCATTATTTACGTTAGATAATGAATCGGCTAGTTTTTCTAGCCCAATAGTACGGCATAAATTGCGAAGCTGTTTAAATGTAAATGCCCCGAGCATCAAAGAGCCTTTGGCTGTCAAGTACGCTGAATAGCCAACTTTTATTGGATGCATATTACCGGATGGAGTCGGAGTTTGATCATAGCATTGCGTAGCCATTACAGAGTTTGACATGAGCATAACAGCGGCATCTGACATCGATACATCAATGAATTGACCTAATCCTGTTCGCGATCTTTGGAAAAGGGCGGATGAGATTGCAAAAGCAGCATAGGCGCTAGTTCCGTAATCAAGAATTGCTGGCCCAACGCGCACTGGTGATTTCCCGTTTTCTACCGGTACATTAGCTTCCATCAAACCAGAATAAGCCTGAATGACGACATCATATGCAGGATGAGAAGCTTTGGGTCCACTATGCCCGAATCCTGTTAAAGAGCAATATATAATGCTTGAGTTAAGCGCATTAGCGTCATCGTAGCCCAGGCCATAGCGAGTCATTACTCCATAGCGATAGTTTTCAACGAGAACATCGGCACTTTCAATAAGTTTTTTTGTTATAGCAAGTCCCGCGCTAGTCTTTAAATCAAGAGATAACGACCGCTTATTGCCATTTTGACAAATGAATTCAGTTCCACGGCCTTGCTTTGCCATTTCTAGACTCTGGCTTTCAGCTCGCATCATATCCGGCTCATGCTGGAACTCTACTTTTATAACATCAGCGCCAAGGACGCCCAATTGATATGTTGCCGATGGCCCGGCTAAAACATGTGTGAAATCAATTACACGAATACCATCGAATGGTTTCATTTCACCTGTACCGGAAGCATTATTTGTAGGCTTCATAGTAGCTACTTTAGCTGTTTTGAGCCCTTAAATAAATGACGAGCCTTTTAATCTATAGAATTTTTTTGACTATAACAACAGTATTCTTCGTTTAGTCGATCAAAGAATATGGATGGGCATATTTACATCTGTCATTAGATTTTCTTAACTTATCAAAATTTTCGGATTAATTATAGATTTTGCTACAATATTCAACTTGGTTACTATTTGCTGAGTACTTTTAGTGCTGAGGCTTAGGGGCGTCTGAGTGACAGATCCGGTTGATGTTCTAATTATAGGGGCTGGTGCATCGGGCGCCGCGGTCGCATGGAGCCTTGCTGAAACACGCATGCGGATCGTATGCCTTGAGCAAGGTGATTGGATGAATTCCTCCAACTATCCAAGTAATGGGAGAGATTGGGAGGCACGCGATGACTATAGCTATAGTCCTAACATTAGACAAAGATCAACCGATTATCCGATAAACGATTCTGGCACTCCAATTAAGGTTGCAAATTTTAATGGAGTCGGTGGTGGTACGATATTATATGCGGCACATTTTCCGAGATTTCATCCATCTGATTTTCGTGTAAAAACTCTGGATGGAGTTGCTGATGATTGGCCCATAGATTACAAAACATTGTCACCATTTTATGATCAAAATGATCGAATGATGGGAGTGGCATCTTTAGCGGGAGATCCCGCGTATCCAGAAAAGCCGGCAATTTTGCCTCCACTTCCATTGGGAAAATCAGGAGAAGCTCTGGCGCATGGGTTCAATAAACTAGGCTGGCATTGGTGGCCATCTGACAATGCTATCGCAACCCTACCATATGATGGTAGAGCCCAATGTATCAATCTTGGAGCGTGCGCAAGTGGTTGTGCGCAAGGCGCAAAAGCTAGCACGGATATTACCTACTGGCGTCACGCAGTTAATAATCGTGTTGAGGTATGGACTAGATGCAGAGCGAGAGAGATCACAGTTGATTCAAATGGGATGGCATCAGGTGTTATTTTTTACGATAAAGAGGGAAATGAGCGCCATCAGCGTGCAGAAGTGGTGATATTGGCATGCAACGGGATTGGCACTCCCCGGCTGTTGTTGAATTCCACATCACATTTGTTTCCTGACGGATTGGCCAATAGCTCAGGGCTAGTTGGTAAGAATTTTATGTGCCATCCTTACTCAGCAACTTATGGAATATTTGAGAATACTGTCGATAGTTATATTGGCCCGCACAATTGTTTGTGGAGCCACGAATTTTATGAGACCGATCTATCAAGAGGTTTCGTTCGTGGTTATATCTATGAAAGTATTCGTGGATATGGGCCAGTCGGTACGGGACTTATCGGCATGGACTTGGGTAAGATTAGCTGGGGCCCTAACCACCATCAGGACTATCGGCGTTTATTTAATCATATGACCTTTTTGCAGGGTATCTGTGAAGATCTTCCTGAAGAGAAAAATACTGTCACACTCGATTCGATTCTTACTGATTGCCATGGCATACCTTCGCCAAAAATTGATTATACAATCAGTGAAAACACAAAAAAAATGTTAAATTTTTCAATTGAAAAGGCCACCGAAGTGCTCGAAGCAGCAGGAGCAGTCGAGATATTCAGTCGTAGCCCAATCGAACTGGGTGGTTGGCATATGATGGGAACTGCCCGGATGGGGTTTAATCCAGCCCGATCCGTTGTTAACGAATGGGGCCGCTCCCATGATGTCAAGAACCTTTTTATCGTTGATGGAAGTATTTTTGTAACGTCTGGAGGGGTTAATCCCACTTCAACGATTCAGGCGTTGGCTCTCTATATAGCTGATATGATTAAGAAGCGCTTGACTAATTTATTTGATTAATCTAAATCAGCTAAACTCATCCCGAACACCCGAATGATTAAGCAACCATCAGAAGACGAGGCTAAGATGCTACATGCTCTAGTCGAAGATATGATCCCTCAAAGTGAAACGTATAATCTTCCTAGTGCCGGAGAAGAATTAATATTTAACGACATACTTAATGAAGTTAGACGCAACTTTGTTTTAGTTAAGGAGGAGCTTTCTGCGTTGAATAAAATAGCCGAAGAGATGTTTGGCATAAGTTACAAAATGCTTGGAGAGGATAAACAAAACCGCGTGTCGATGAAATTTGTTGTTGGTATTAAGAAGAGTACTATTGCACGAATAGTTCTTCAGTGCTATTACAGGGACGATCGGGTGATGAGATCACTTGGAATGGAACCACGACCTCCTTTTCCTTTAGGCTATGCTATTAAGAATCACGATTGGTCATTGCTTCAGAGTGTGAAAAAAAAGAACAAAACATACCGACCAGCTTAGTTCTGATAAATTGATAATATGAGTTTCTGATAACCCATAAACAGAAGGCTTTTTTGTGTAACATCAGTCTTGTGGGGCGCGCAGCAGCTTATTGCAGGGTTTTTGCGAAAAGACTTTTTGCCAATTGTAACTAGACTGCAACGGTCGAGGTTGTAGTAGATTTGATGACCTAGGGGAAATTGGATCAAGATAGGAGACGAAAATGTCAAAAAATAAGGAGAGACGCGAGACTGAAAGCGCTCTCGATGCTCTTCATAGGGAAGTCTATGAAAAGCATATGGCACCCTATTGGGCTATCGATTCCAGTATTGACCACGATGAAGATAATCAGGTCATGGATAAACGCAAAGCTGTGCCGTTCAGTTGGCGCTATAAGGAAGATATTGAGCCGTTGTTGTACCGCTCAGCATCACTTATCAAGATGGAGAATTCTGAGAGGCGATCTTTAGTTCTAGTAAACCCAGGGCTAGCGCCAAGTCGAGCAACGGTAACAACTTTATACATGGCTTATCGTTTAAATGATCCAGTAGAAATAATGCCGCCTCATCGTCACTCACCTAATGCGATACGTCTCGGATTAATTGGTGCGCAAAATTTTACGGGGGTCGAAGGTGAGAATATTGTCTTTGGTCCTGGAGATTTAGTGCTTACCCCACACGATACCTGGCACAATCATGGAAACGAAGGTGATGAGCCTGCAATTAATTTGAGTGTTCTAGATTTGCCTCTAGCAGATGCATTAAATTCATTGCATTTTGAGCATGATTATACCGAGCAAGACGAAAATTCCATTGTAGTAAAAAAAATGCAGACGCAAAAGTTCCCCACGCATTATTCGGAGAAGATTTACGGCCACGGTGGGTTTTTGCCACGTTTTGTATCTCATACACGAGGTGTCGGAAAAGCTTCACCTATGTATATCTATCGTTGGGAGGTAATGTCTGAATTACTTGAGCGTTACAAGAATTGGGACGGTGATCCTTACGAAGGAATACTTATAGAATATGTTGATCCTACCCGAGGGACGCCAATATACAAAACAATGACATTTTTTGTTCAGATGCTCCGGCCCGGCGAAAAGACCTTGCCAATGAAACAGAATTCTTCAGTTTTGTTGTCTCCTCTTGAAGGATCGGGATACAGTGTTGTTGACGGAAAGAGGCTTGATTGGTCTCCGTTTGATACGGTCGCAGTCCCTGGAGGACTGTGGTGTGAACACATTAATGGGTCTGACAGCGAAAGGGCTATTTTATTTGTTGCGAGTGATGAACCGACGTTGAAAGTACTAGGATTTTATCGAAAGTTTGGTAAGACCGAGACGGGTGATGTGCTGCGCCTTGCTTAAATATTGGTCCTTCTTAAATATTACAAAGGATAATGAGAAACTGAGAAAAAATGCCAACAGTTAAAAATACTTCACTTGTATCGCATATTGACTGTCCAGGAGGTGGGCAAGTCTGGGTTGATGGTGATATTTTGTACGTAGGGCATATGAGGGAACCTGCGGGCACAACGTTATTTGATGTATCCGATCCTAGGTCACCGCGCGAAATCTTTCGCATCGAGATGCCAGTTGGTTGGCATTCGCATAAAGTGCGTACATCGAATGGAGTGATGTTGGTTAATCATGAACGGTTAGGAACAGATGGTTCTCCTGAGTTCGGAGGAGGTTTAGGAATTTATGATGTCAGTAACCCAGCAAAGACTAAGCTTATAACTAAATGGAAGACCGGTGGCCGTGGGGTACATCGATATAGTTTTGATGGACGATATGCTTACATCTCTCCAACAGTCGAGGGGTACATAGGTAATATCGTAATGATTTTAGATCTGGTGGATCCCGGGAGACCGATTGAGGTCGGTCGTTGGTGGATTCCGGGTCAGTGGAAGGCAGGGGGTGAAAATTATCCATGGGATGGTTGGGTTCCACCAAGATGCCATCATCCTCTCCGTAGGGGCAACCGACTTTACGTAAGTTATTGGCATCACGGTTTTTTTATACTAGATATTCAGAACATGTCTGAGCCAAAACTGATTTCCAGCATGAACACTAGCCCGACATTTCCTCACCCTACACATACCTGTCTCGCAATGCCTGACCGAATTAAAGGTAGAGATATCATGGTAGTTGCTGATGAAGACGTTGCTAAGTTGTGGGATTCTCCCCCTGCTTTTACTTGGATTTATGATATTTCAACCGAGACAAATCCCGTGCCAATTTCAACCTTTCAGGTGCCAGATTTAGATATTGATGGATCGCCCCAGCCACCTATGACAGGGTGTCATCAGCCATCTGAAAAAATTGTCGGGAATATTATTCCTTTTGCTTGGTTCGCCCAAGGATTAAGGCTCATAGATATTTCGGATCCTTACCAACCAAAAGAGGCTGGATTTTTCAAGCCCGATGCTCCGGCTGGGTTTGAACTGGCATCGACTAATGATGTCACCGTCGATGATCGCGGTTTAATTTACATAATTGATCGACAAAATGGCGTCGATATCATTGAGACGCCACTTATATAACAGTCTCTACTGAATCTTCGGGAGGATATAGTCGTGCAAGACAAAAATGAGACCAAAATAGGTACTGGAATCCATCCAATTGGCGAAAAAAATCCAAATCTACCTTTTCATCCTGGGGTACGCGCGGGAGATTTTCTATTTGTTTCTGGGCAAGTCGCAAAAGACGAGAACGGAAAAATGTGTGATGGGACTATCGAGGAGCAATGCAGGTTGACTCTCGAGTCTGTTAGGCGCGTCCTAAAGGCAGATGGGGCAGACTTGGAAGACATTGTAAAGATCACAGTATTCCTTGAGGATGCTCGGGATTTTGGACGTTATAACCGTGCATTTGGAGAATATTTTCCGGAGGGCTTGTTAGCTCGAACTACGGTAGAGGCACGAGCCGTTATTAATACGAAAATTGAAATGGATGCAATTGCATACAAACCAATAAGTAAGTAATCATTATGTTGATTTAATAGATTTCGAAAAGGGGAAATTATGTTGAGACTATTAGGGCGTAAGACATCTGGTAACGTACAAAAAGTTCTATGGCTACTTGAAGAACTCGGAGTCAACTACATCAGAGAAGATTATGGTCGGCAATTTGGCAACACTGGGGATGCTACTTATCTACAGATGAATCCTACGGGCAAGGTGCCCACTTTAATTGACGGTGAGCACATTATTTGGGAATCAAACACTATCCTGCGTTATCTTTGTCTCAAGCAGAACTCTGATTTAATTCCTGGAGATTTGGCATCTCGAGCAAAATGTGAAACTTGGATGGACTGGCTTTTAGCATCCCTAAATTCCCATTATCTGAATGTATTTAAAGAGTCCAAGAAAGCAGAGGAAGATCGCACCGAAATAGATGCCATGGGGAGCGCGCTGATTGATCAGCTATCGATATTGGATAAGCACTTGGAGGAAAACGAATGGATCGGTGGAGATTTTTTTTCCATGGCTGATATTGCTTTAGGCCCCATTTGTAATCGATGTCTAGGATTTCCAATTAACCTTCCAGAGCTGGTAAGTACTCGTAGATGGCATGATTTAATTTCCGAACGAACAGCCTATCAAAAGGTTGTAGCTGCATAGCTTTCAATGCCCCAAAAAACTAGGAGCAAAAGATTATGACCAAGGTAGCCGTGATAGGGCTTGGCACCATGGGGCCGGGCATCACAGCAACGCTAGCAAGAGGTGGAATTGAGGTTTCAGCATTTGATGTCAATTCAGGAGTACTGGAGGCTGGACAGAAGAACATTGACATCGCCTTTAAAGTTCTTGATGCGCTTGGTACGACAGACCGTTCAATTGCTCCCGTACGATTAACGCCCAACCTCGAAGATTGTGTGGTAGGGGCTGATCTGGTAATAGAGAATGTTCCTGAAGATATTGATGCTAAGCTCGCCGTTTTCAAGGAACTGGAGAAGCTGGTTACAACAAAGTGCGTTCTTGCGAGTGACTCTTCTGGAATTCCTATTTCTAAGCTACAGGATGGCTCGAATCATCCTGATCGCTTTGTTGGCATGCATTGGTCTAACCCGCCCCATATCATTCCAATGATTGAGGTCATTGCGGGCAAAGAAACCGATATGAATATTGTCGATTGGTTGATGAAATTGATCCGAGATCTTGGTTTAATCCCAGTATTTGTAAAAAAAGATGTTCCCGGATTTGTAGAAAATCGTGTTCTTTATGCGTTGCTGCGAGAATGTATTGATCTTGTTGAACAGGGCGTTATTGAGCCTATTGACTTAGATACGTGCGTTTCTTGGGGGATCGGCTATAAGTTATCCGTAATCGGGCCGATGGCACTACTGGATACGGCTGGACTGGATATCTATGAGGCAGTGGGAACATATTTGAATAAAGAACTTTGTCAAAGAAATGATGTCAGCAGTCTAATCAAAGATAAGACTAAAGCAGGAAAATTAGGTATGAAAAGCGGGAGTGGCGTATTTTCGTATAAAAAGGATCAAGTTGCGGCACTGCGTACCGATAGGGCGCGGTCATTGGTTGCTGTGCGAAAAGCTCTAGATAAGTCGATGGACAGAAAGGCTTGACAGGAAAGACAGTTCTGGCTCGGATCATGATGAGCTCTTAAGTCGTCTATCCCGGGTTATGGGAGGCACATTGGGAATTGCCAAACAAAATTTAGCGTGCACGATAAAATTGGGAGTAATGTTCAATTACATACGCTGTGAACGCCTTAAACGCGGGTGTGTTGTGCTTTCGACTGGGATATACGATATATAGAGCATTTGATTCAATCTTCCAATTCGGTAGCACACGTTGCAATTGAGATTTTTCTTGATTCGAGTTGATTAGACCCTCTGCCAACACCGTTATACCGCCACCTTTTTCACAGAGATTTTTTGCAAAAATCATGTTATTTACTTTGATTGATGCTTTTGGCCTAATAGTCTTAGTTTGCGTTCCCTGAAACATTTTCCAAACCGGGTAGCCGGGGTGAATAATAGCATGTGCGCTCGAAAGATCATCTAAGGTTTTTATCGGACTATGTAGAAGATAATCGTCGCTTGCGACTAAGAACTTTTGATTGTCCAACAATTGATAACTTACCAGAGACGAGTCTTTTAGTTCCCCGGTCCGGAAAGCAATATCAAAGCGATTTTTAATCAGATCAAGAGGGGAGTCTTCAACAACAATATCGAATGTTACTTTGGGGTATAGTTTTTGAAAATTGACCAGTAGATCAGGTAACGCCATCTCGCTGAATCGGCCAGCAGTTGTAATTCTTAGCTCTCCATTTTCATCAGCTTTTATTTGCTCGATTGTGTCATCAGCTTCGTTTAGTAAATCCAGCAAGGCTTCGCACTTTTCAAGATATTTTTGCCCTGCCCACGTGAGGCTTAGACTTCGTGTCGAGCGATTTAACAACCGAACATCGAGGTACTTCTCTAAACTGGTAATTCGTTCGCTGACTGTGGATTTTGGCAGGGCAAGCTTCATTGCGGCGGCAGTAAAGCTTCCTGCTCTTGCAACTTCGGCAAAAAGGGCCATTTTATCGGCGTGGAGGTCCATTGTTCGGTATCCTGAATGTTGAATTCGGGTTTCTGTAATTATCTATCAATTCGTTCCCGAATACACTGTCATTGTCTTTTAAATAAGTCCACTTGTCACTTTAGGGGCATTCAGCGTACAGTCTCTAGTGGCACTTTGTAAAGACGTACAGTCAGTGGCTCGCGTAGAGCTGACTCAACAATACTAGAAGTAACTACGTGAAGGAGGAAACTAATATGAAGCACACATTTGATTCTTTTGTTTCTAAGGTTTTGGCATCATTTCTAGGCATGTTCGTTGTATTTGGAGTATCTAATACCGTGCTAGCTGGTGAACTAAAAGCGATTGCTGTTTTGGTACCAGAACAGGGGACAGATTATGGCTGGAATCAGCAGGGCGTTGATGCGGCTAGAACTGTTGCAGAAAAATACGGCTTACTATTTATGCCTGCGGAAGGCTTAGGTTATGGCGATGTTCGACCAACTCTCAGAGAATTAGCAGAGGAGGGCGCGAGTCTGATGATCGCCCATGCAAGTGGCTATAACACTGCAGCACCTGAAATAGCTCAGGAAACTGGGGTTCCAGTTGCGATTGTTGATACGCCGCAAGGGCTTGTTCCAGGATTGGTTACCGACTATACATTGAGCGGGCATGATGGCGCTTATATGGCTGGTGTTTTGGCTGCGCACATGACAAGGACTGGCAGTGTGGGTATTGTAGTATCTGGTGAGCCACCCTCATGGAACTCCCAGTCTGCTGCCTTTGCAATGGGTGTGAAAGCGGCCTCTGGTTCTGCCAAGATTATTTATGCCGTTATTGGTCCTGCCGCCTATGGTGATGCAGCTGGTGGCCGAAGAGTAACTGAATCAGTAATTTCAGCTGGTGCCGATGTCATCTTTGGTCAGGGTAATGGATCTTCTTTTGGAATGATTCAGGCAGTAGAAACTACAAAAGCAGTTGACGGTGGCAAAGTTTGGTTTATTGATGTCATTGGCGACAAAACAGAGATAGATAAAGGCCATCTGCTATCGTCAGTTCTTTGGGATATGGTTCCAGTCTATGATGCTATGGTTCAAGATTTAATGACAGGAATTTTTGGAACCCAGGGTTATCAGATTGGCTTGGAAAATGATTCGGTCCGATTGCTCCAAAGTCCGCACATACCGACTGACATTTGGAGTGAATTGATGGATCTTCGAAGCAAAATCATTTCAGGGGAGGTTAACGTACCTAACATCTCTGATGCGCAAGAAGTTCGAGCCCTTATGACATCGGTTGATATAAACGAAGGCTAAGAGCTCTATCTAGATCAATGATGGAGGAGTGACGGTTTTTGATTGACCGTCACTCTTTGTATCTCGTAGAAAAATAGAGCCTACACGGTGGTATTACCTAGCATCGATAAGGACGACCTTGGGAATCCGGCGATTAAATTGCGGAACGTCTCAAAATATTTTCCAGGCGTGATCGCCAATGAAAACATCTCATTAGATTTTCAAGCTGGCGAAATTCACGCTCTTCTCGGCGAGAATGGCGCAGGCAAATCAACACTTATTTCGATATTGGCGGGACTACACCAACCCGACAAAGGGTCAATTATTGTTAATGGAGTCGAGCAACAGCTCAATACACCGCGTGATAGTCTTGTGGTGGGAATTGGAACTGTTTTTCAACATGTTTTGTTGGCCCCAACCATGTCGGTAATTGAAAACTTGATGCTCGGCGGTTCGTGGCGAAAACGATTAGATCAGGACTCAGCTTTATATCGTTTCAATGAGCTTTGCGAATTATTAGCGGTCGACATAAACGGTGATTCATTAATAGGCAATCTTTCGTTAGGTCAGCGCCAACAAGTAGAAATTATGCGGGCCCTATGGAGGGGTGGTGAGCAAGTCTTGATATTAGATGAGCCAACTTCAATGCTGACACCTCAGGGTGTTATTGAATTAAGTGGAGTTATTCGACGACTTCGAAATAATGGCGTTGCGGTTGTCTTTGTAACGCATAAGCTAAGAGAGGCCTATGATCTCTGTGATCGCATCTCAATTTTGCGAAATGGTCGTGTAGTAGGGGAAATAGACCCTGAACGTCGACAACAGATGGGTGAAGATGGAACGATCAATGAAATTATACGTTTGATGTTTGAACAACAAGTGCAATTTGATAGCGTGAATGATGATGGCAAAACATTGGATGGCGCTAATTTGAAGAAAGGGCCGCCCGTGACTGGAGAGCAAACAGTTAAGCTAGTTGTTCGAGACATATCAACAAGAGCTGTCAGCGGAGAATGTGCGCTGCGTAATGTTTCATTTGAGGTCACAAAAGGAGAGATCTTTGGTATCGCTGGGATTGACGGAAACGGTCAGAAGCATCTAGCGGAAGTTTTGGCAGGCCAGAGAAATATCTCACAGGGTGATATCAGATTCAATGAAGAGTCCATTGCGAGACTAGGCGTCTATAAACGGCGAAAACGTGGTATTCGATATCTTACTGATGATCGTGTGGGAGAAGGTATTGTATCAGCACATCCAATTGCTACAAATCTTGTGATTAAAAGAATTGGTGAGAAACCATATTGGAACCGCGGTTTAACATTGTGGAGAAAAATTTTTGAGTTTGCTAGATCTCAGATCACAACATTCGATATTCGAACACCAAACGAACGAACGCCTATTGGTCGTTTATCGGGAGGTAATATTCAAAAAGCATTATTTGCGCGGGAAATTTCGGAAAATCCTGAGATGATTATTTTCAATAAACCGACTTACGGATTGGATTTACAGAATATTCAGTTAGCACGGGACCGCATTCGAGAAGAAGCTGAAAAAGGAGTGATCACCGTGTTAATTTCAACAGAACTTGATGAGTTGATTGAGTTAGCTACTCAAATAGGCGTTATGTATCAGGGTGAAATGATTGGAATTGTTAAATCTGAGCCTGGTTCTGAGAATTACATTGGATCACTCATGACCGGAGCAACTTCAATATGAGTATCGTTGCTAACAAAAATAGAATCATATCAGATTTGGCATTGCCTACGTTGAGGATTGCGGCGCCAATTCTATTAGCGCTTACCGCCGGCGGATTGATATTAATCCTGTTAGGTAAAGATCCATTCTCTTATTATTGGTACGTTGTTAAGCGAGGGCTCCTTAGTTGGAGTGGATTTCAAGCCACGCTGGTTAGGACAGCACCTTTGATGTTTGTGGCCGCCGGTTTAATCGTTGCATTTCGTGCGGGTATTTGGAATCTCGGTGTTGATGGTCAATTTTTGTTAGCGGCAGTAATTGTCGCAGCGGTCGCTCCAAGCTTAAATCAATATATTCCGAACTGGACTATGTTCGTGGGTGCGTTTGTGATAGCAGGAGTTGTTGGAGGAGCTTGGTCGGTGATTCCAGCTTACCTTAAGGCTAGTCATGGCATTAATGAGATAATTACAACACTTATGATGACCTTTCTTGGTATTAGCCTAGCTAATGTTCTGGTAAAGATACCATTTAATGATCCATCTACAACGGTCCCTCAAACCGTAACACTGCCAGTCGAAGAGCGGTTACCACGCCTTTTTGACACAATAATTCACCAAGGCGTTTTATTTGGGATTGTAGCGGTTCTAGGAGTTCATTTTCTAATGACACGTACTGCTTTCGGGTTGCGACTACAGGTCGTTGGGGCTAATCCTAAAGCTGCCGTGCATGCAGGGCTCAACGTTCGGGTTCTGACATATTTCGCTTTTGGTTTAAGTGCGGCGCTTGCTGGTATGGGGGGAGCCGTGGAGATATTAGGTGTGTGGGGAACAGTGCGAGCTGACTGGAATCCTGCTTATGGGCTTTTGGTAGTGCCTCTTGTTTTCTTAGCGCGCTTTCACGGCTTTGGGACTATTGCGTTTGTTCTTTTTTTTGCGGTGTTAATGATTGGCGGAGAGAGCGCATCTCGACGTCTTGGTGTCCCTACTTTCTTTGTACTGGTATTAGTTGGGTTACTACTTATGTTTTTAGCTATAGTTGAATATCTTGATCACCGATGGCGCCAAACAAGGAAAACATAAATCGTGTCTGCTTTACTCACAGAAACATTTATCACAGCGCTACTCTTTGGAGCTGTTACCGCTGGTGTCCCCCTATTATTAGCAGGGATTGGAGAGCAAATATCTGAGAAAGCTGGAGTTTTGAATATTGGCCTTGAAGGGATGATGTTAGTGGGTGCATATACTGGATTCTGCGGAGCATATTATTTGAATTCTTTCTGGCTAGGGTTTTTGTTAGGTGGTTTAGGTGGGATCTCGGTAGCAATCCTAATGGTGTTATTTTGTGTAAGGCTTGGCCTGAATCAAATTGTAATTGGTATATCTCTAACTCTTGGAGCGGACGGATTGACAGCGCTTCTTCATCATTTCCAGTTTAGTCGGACATATCCGCGTTTATCATCAGTAGAGGCCATGGTAATACCATTTGCTGGCGCTATTCCTTTTTTAGGCGAGGCATTTTTTCAAAGACATCCCATCGTTTATTGTTCAATTGTCTTGGTGTTTTTGCTAATCTGGATTTTCAAGAAAACCTATATAGGGCTTAACCTTCAGGCTGCCGGTGATGTTCCAGCTGCATTAGATGTAACAGGAGTGAGTGTGGTTTCCACTCGAACTTGGGCTGTTATCGCTACTGGGTTTTTAGCGGGGATCGGCGGAGCATTTCTAGCTAATGTTGGTGCGGGCTTATTTGTGCCATTCATGACTGGCGGAGCTGGATTTATTGCAATTGTTTTAGCAATGTTAGCACGAGGAAATCCAACGTGGGTTCTTTATGGTGCTGCGCTTTTTGGCGTCAGTCTGTCCTTAACGACTGCGCTACAAGTTGCGGGATTTAACATACCAACAGACGTTGTTCAAATGCTGCCCTTCACTATGGTAATTTTGATGCTGATATTGCTTGGAAGAAATAGTTACTTGCCAGCAGCCTTAACATTGCCTTACGTGAGGGGAGAGCGGTGAAGTTTGATTATACGAAGAATAAATTATTTGATACTACTAATTTGGATATCTAGGGGGATTAATGACTGATACAAAAGTTTATATATTGGATGGCGGAACACTTGTAATTGATGGATATCATGTGTTTTGGAATCGTGGTCCTGGCGGAGAAATTCGATTTCCAACATATTCAGTTCTAATAGAGCATGAAGACGGACGTTACATTTTTGATACCGGCTACGATTATGACCATGTCCAGAAAGTATTACCCTTTGAGAAACCGCTGCAAACCAAGGAGCAAACAATACCAGGACAACTAGAAAAAATTAACTTGAAGCCGTCGGATATTAACTATGTGATTAATTCTCACTATCACTTTGATCATTGTGGTGGAAACAAGCACTTAACTAGCGCGTGTACTATTTGTCACGAAAAAGAATTGGAAGTATGCGCAAGCCCGCAACCTTTCGAGATGTTAGGTTATTCGGATTTAACTTTCTCTTCTAAGGTGGCTGAAGAAAGGGCAGAAAAATTGAATACAGCCTTAAATCCAGAGCTTGATATTTTTACACCCACTTTTGAAACAGTCAGTGGTGACCAGGAAATCGCCAAAGGAATTTGGCTGTTTGAGACGCCAGGTCATACCGCGGGACACTACAGCCTAATGGTTGAGCTAAAAAATCGAAAACCAATGTTGTTTACAGCCGATGCATGTTATAGCCAAAAAAGTATGGAAATGATGTGTATATCGAGTTTCCACCTTGATCCAATTGCAAGTGTTAAATCATTAAAGAAATTGAAAGGGCTAGCGGAAAAATATGATGCTGAATTGTTTTACTCTCATGATCATGAATCCTTTCCGGATTATGTTAAAGCGCCGGGGTATTATTCATGAGCATGAAATTGGTACGTGTTTGTATTTCGGGTGAGATGGCGTCAAGTTGCGCTACTAGGATGGAGATTTGATTATGAAGAACAAGCAAACACAATGTGAGCCAGCCATAACATTGTCAGCAGGGCCTGTGGGGGTATACCCTCGAGTCCTCCGAGCTATGTCGACCACTGTTCAGTACGATTTTGATCCCTATTTTCAAGAATTTTACGAACTTGTGAATCGGAAAGTATCAAAGGCATTAAAAATAGAAGAACCAGCTTTAATACTTCACTGCGAACCTGCTCCTGGAATAGAGGCAGCAGCAGCCTCCCTAATATCGAAAGATGATGTCGTTTTGAACCTCGCCTCAGGAGTTTATGGAAAGGGATTTGGATATTGGGCCTCACGCTACAATAAAGAGCTTATAGAGATAGAAGTGCCATACAATGAGTCCATTAGTCCAGATCAGGTTGAGGCAGCATTTGAAGCCAGAAAAGATATTCGAATTGTCTCGGCTGTTCATCACGATACGCCATCAGGCACCTTAAACCCGATTAAGGAGATTGGAGAGATCGTGAAAGCTAATGGTGCGTTATTGTTAGTTGACGCTGTTTCATCTTGGGGTGGGATGGATATTCATCCAAAAGATTGTTCGGCCGATATTTTTATTACCAGTCCCTCGAAATGCCTTGGAGGGGCCCCTGGGCTTACTCTAATGTCAGTGAGTGATGCGGCATGGGATCACATTGGGCAAAACTCGGCCGCTCCATTTGCATCGATTTTAAGCCTTACCGACTGGCGAAACGCATGGCGGCATGATCAGCCTTTCCCATTTACACCCTCAGTTGCAGAAATTAATGGCTTAGATGCAGCCATTGATAATTATTTAGAAGAGCAGCCAGAAAAAGTTTGGGAACGTCACAAAAAAACTGCGGATGCATGCCGTGCTGGCATCAAAGCGATGGGGTGTAAGCTATGGGCAACGTCAGAAGCAATAGCTTCACCTACGACGACTGCGGTTGCCATTCCTGACGGCATTAAAGATGAAGATATTAGAATGACAGCTCGTAATATTTTCGGTGTGACATTTTCAAGTGGTCGCAATGAGACCATGGGAAAGCTGCTTAGAATTGGTCATATGGGGATGGTGGCGCAGCCCATTTATGCCTTGGTTGCAATTACGGCCCTAGGGGGCGCGCTTAACTATCTTGGTTATAAAACCAACACCGCTGCAGGAATAGAGGCAGCAACAGCAGTTATTACAGATTTGTCATAGTAGCGAGAATATGTAAGGAAAGATCAGAAATACAATAGTAAGGAGGAAGATATGACACGTTTCAAAGATAAAGTAGTAATCGTCACAGGGTCAGCGCGAGGAATTGGCAAAGCAGTAGCTCTCCAGTTTGGGAGTGAAGGCGCGTCTGTTATTTCGGTTGATCAGAACATCGATGGCGCGACCCAGACCGCTGAGGAATGTGGCAATCAGTCCATAGGTATAAAATGTGACATTGGTGACACTGAGCAGGTGAGAGCACTACATGCAAGAATAGCTAAGGAATACGGAAAGTTAGACGTGTTGGTAAACAATGCTGCTATTGTTCCCTTTATCTCATGGGATGATGTTGATTTCGAGCATTGGAGACAGATCATGCGGGTGAATCTCGATGGCACGTTCCTAATGTGCCGATCATCCTCTGACATGATGCGGGAGCAGGATTGTGGACGGATCGTTAATATAATCTCAAACACCATTTTTGCAGGTACGCCAAATATGGCAGCCTATGTTTCCGCAAAAGGAGGCGTTTTTGGTTTAACTCGCGCCCTTGCGACGGAATTGGGTGCCTATAAGATCACTGTCAATGGAGTCACTCCAGGTTTAACAAATACGGAGGGCGTGCAAGATACGCCGCATAAGGAAGCATTCGAATTTGTTGAAATGCTTCAGCCTATCAAGGGTTACAATCAGCCTTCTGATATTGCGCCAGCGGTCGTATTCCTAGCGTCACCGGAGGCGCATCGAATTACTGGTCAGATCTTAAATGTCGATGCTGGCATGGTTCGTTGGTAACTTTCACAGAAGATTGGTTAGTAGAGACATACTAATATGATGTAAGACTTAATCATTCAGTTCTCTTCTGGCGGCAGGGATTTTTTGTTTCTAATATAGTCAGCTGCTTTTTCAGCGATCATAATAATAGGACCGTTTATATTTCCTCGAACAAGATCCGGCATGACCGAGCCGTCAACAACGCGAAGTCCTTCTGCGCCAATTACTCTTAGCTTTGAGTCCACTACGGCTGTCAGATCGTTCTGCGATCCCATTCGGCAGGTTCCAAGTGGATGATGCAAGGTAATTGCAGTTTCAGCAATATGGTTGCTTAATTCTTTGTTTGATGTTTTGGATATGCCAGGGAGAATTTCTTTGTCGATAAACTGTTCCATGCATGGCTGGGTCGCAATGTCACGCGCAATTCGCAGACCATCTCGTAGAGTTGTCCAATCTTTAGGAGTTGACAGAAAATTCTGTTTTATCATCGGTTTCACTTTGATATTTGAGGACACAACCTCAACCTCACCGCGGCTTTCCGGGTTAAGCAGAACCACACGCGAGACAAAACCATCAATAAAGGGTTTTTTGAACGGTCGAAGGTATGGCCAGGCTCCAAGGGGAGCTGCAGTAAGAAGTAATTGAATATTTGGCAATTCGTAGCTGCTGTTAGTACGAAGGAAAGCGGTCATTCCTCCCGGCACATCTGAGGCAAATCCTGTTCCAAAGAAATAAGTCTTAGCGAGCGAAGATACGATGCGATCTACCCTCATATTATGATGAAAAGGTCCATTTTCTTTCCTTTTATACATAATGATAGCCGACATTTGATCTTGAAGGTTCATGCCGACCCCTTCAAGGTGAAGTTTTGATTTTATTCCAATTCTTCTAAGCTTTTTAGAATCACCAATGCCTGAAAGCATCAGTAGTTGTGGTGTGTTAATTACTCCGGCGCACAAGATTACTTCTTGATCAGCATGAGCAAAGAATGACTGATTATTTTGCGTAAAGTGAACTCCGATTGCCTTATTGTTCTCAAAAGCAACTTTGGTTGTTAATGAATTAACCTTAACTACCAGGTTTTTCCTTTGCAACGATGGTCGGAGATAAGCATTCGCTGCGCTACAACGCCGCCCATTTTTTATAGTCATTTGTAAGCGTGAAAACCCTTCTTGAATGTTGCCATTATAGTCATCAGTCCAGCCAAAGCCACCAGCAATTCCTGCTTCGCCATAAGCTTCAACTAAAGGATCATCATACCGACAATGTTGAACATTAATAGGTCCGGAAGAACCACGAAACGGATTAGAGTTCTCCCATGTCTCTAGTTTTTTGAAGTATGGCAACACATGTTTATAGGACCAGCTTGATAAACCAGAGTCAGCCCAGCGATTATAGTCACCACGGTTTCCTCTTACGTAGGCCATTGCGTTCACCGAGGAGGAGCCTCCAATCACTTTTCCACGAGCGCACTCAATCTCCCGATTGTTTACAGTAGGTTCTGGCTTGCAGGAATATCCCCAGTCATGTGATTGCTCTAGAAGCATCTTTGCCCATGTTAACGGAATATGAATCAGTGGATCACGATCCCAGCCACCAGCTTCAAGGAGTAATACACGACAGTTGGGATTTTCGGTAAGTCGGGCAGCAAGAGTGCAGCCCGCTGACCCAGCTCCAACTATAATATAGTCATAAACCAGTCCTTTAGTCATAGCATCTTTCCTACGATGTTTCTATACTGATTCGCTCTACCGTTGATCAATATTCAATGGATTTTCGGATGCAAGATAACATCTGATCTCCTCCGCAGATGAAATGTAAAGATTCATCTATTGAGGATATAAATGGGATTAAAGATAATTCTTGTCGAGTCAGCGCCCAATCTGCATCAAATCCACAAAGAAGATCTTCGATTGCCATATAATTTCCCGCGTGGAAATAGAAGATTGTACCATCAGAATTTCTTAGGTAGACGGGAATAGACAGAGTATCATTTTGTGAAAATTTGACAAAATCGTAAGTCACGAAATGTGCCAGGATGAACTGACAGCGCACATCTTCGGTAGTATGATAATTCGATATAAAAATAGTTCGGTGAAGAAAATTATTTACAACAAGGTTGTCCTCAGATGCGTGGGTTGTCATTCCGGCGTATCCAAAAATTAGACAGACTTGAAGTATTCGAGCAAGTCTCACTAAATCAAAATTCTTTAAATAGTGGTTTGTTGATCATTATAACCTTTGCTACAAATGAATTGGGCTCAGAGGGCTCTGTTTCAGCAGGAGATCGGCCGATTTTTCCGCTATTGCGACCACTGCTGCATTTGTGGGTCCGGTTGTAATATTTGGGATTATGGATGCATCAGAAACGAATAGGTTTGCAACACCATAGACCTTAAGTTCAGGCGAAACAACAGAGTTATCGTCTACCCCCATTTGGCACGTTCCAACTGGATGATGGTGTGTATATGCGGCCATTTCATTAAAGAATCTCTTATCTTTAATAGACGAAACTGCTTGATTGGGTAGAAACTCTCTTTGTCTCCATTCACTAAACATTGGTGATCCACCAAGCTCTCGAACAAAGTCTAGCGCCTCAACGAATAAGGCTCGATCATTCTCATGATTTAAGTAGTTTGGATCTATAAGTGGTGGTACATAAGGATCAGAAGATTGCAGAGTTAACGAGCCACGACTTTTTGGTGATGTAACTCCATACATCAACGTATATGCGGAACCAATCGGTGGCACTGGGAATTGATCAGTAATTACAGGTAAGGTTACGCACGCAAACACTAAATCAGGTCGTAATGTTTTTGTTTTGCAATTTATATAAAGTAGGGACTCTGAATGTTGGTATTCACTTTCGGGGACAGTACGTTTTGAGTAGTATATGTTTCCGGCACCAAGACAGTGATCATGTAGGTTGCTGCCGACTCCAGCTAGGTTTACACGACACGGTATTCCGATATGTTTTAGTAATTTCTCAGGCCCGATACCTGAGCGTAGCAATATCTGGGGTGAACCGACAGTACCGCTGCAAACAACAACACCGTTGTCGGCGTGAATTTTTTCTTGGCTGCCATCTTTTATGAATGACGCCCCTATGCATCGATTGTGTTTGTCCAAAAGCAATTGGTCAACCAGGCAATTTTCGAGAATTGTAAGATTCTTTCGTGGAAGAATTGGTTTCAGATAAGCGTCGGAAATGCTTAGCCGCTGGTTTTTTCTAATCGTTAGAGTATTCAATGTGGGTCCGATCATTTCAGCGCCATTATGCTCATCAATCGGAGGGTATCCCATATTTTCGGCAGCCGCTAAATAGCATTCAGTAAGAGGGTGGGCAACTGTAGGTTGTATCAAGTGCAGAGGCCCGTCAATCCCATGGTAGGGAGAATCAGAATAACTAGATGTTTCTGAATGTATAAAATATGGCAGCAGGTCAGCATATGACCATCCATAACATCCCTGTTGAGCCCACTGATCAAAATCAGTCCGATGGCCTCGAACGTGAGCCATCGCATTGATGCTGCTCGAACCACCAATCACCTTACCACGCGGCCAGGAATGTATACGAGAATTAGTGTGAAACTGGGGAACCGTGTTAAACGACCAATCTATAACGGAGCCGGCAAGGAATGGCCACTGTTTTGGATCGTGCACTTTCATGTCATATGAGGAAGATCCAGCTTCTAGTAGAATCACACTTACCGCACTGTTTTCAGATAGTCGGCGTGCGATTATGCAACCGGCTGTTCCCCCGCCTATGACGAGAAAGTTAGTCATAAATTTTCATTTTGCGTTATCCTAAGCAATTATAAAGCACTTTACTGGGAGCGCATATCTTGCCAAAAAGAGTCATTATACCGTCCGGTTCGGCACCTCCACTCGCCCCTTATTCTCCGGGAATCGAATCAGATAATGTTGTCTATATTTCTGGGACATTGCCAATAGATATGAACGGAAATATAGTGGGAGAAGAAGATATCGCAATGCAGACACGTCATGTACTAAAAAGCATCAGAAGTGTGATCGAAGCATCTGGCGGCCAAATGTCCGATATCGTATATAACATGATTTTTATTAAGGATCTAAATCATTACGAGTTAATGAATGAGGTCTATAAGGAGTATTTCCCTAAGGAGCCACCGGCGCGGTGGTGTATTCGGGCCGATTTAGTGAAGCCGGAATTTCTAGTTGAAATTTCTTCAATAGCGCATATTGATGGTAAGAATTGAATATATCAATATTCATGAGGCTGGATATTGGTCGAACTAACTAACAAAACTACATCTAATGGAGGCAATATGACGTGGAACGTTTATTTGTCGGGCGAGATTCATACAGATTGGCGAGAGCAAATTCAAAACGGCACAAAGAGCGCGGAGTTAGATATTGAATTTTTTGGACCGGTCACTCATCATGAGATGAGTGATGATGTGGGAGAAGCAATTTTTGGAAAGGAAGAGCGCCAGTTTTGGCGAGACCACAAGGCTGCAAAAATTAATGGAGTACGAATAAGAAAGGGCATTCAAGATGCAGATCTTGTTGTGGTACGTTTTGGAGAAAAATTTAAGCAATGGAATGCAGCGTTTGATGCAGGATATGCTCACGCTTTAGGCATCCCAATCGTCACGATCCATGATGACGATTTAATTCATCCTTTGAAAGAGATTGATTCTGTAGCTCAAGCGACCGCACAAAGTCCAAAGCAGATAGTCCAACTTTTTAAATATCTTTTAGAGGCATCCTGAGTATTTTTACTTTTAACTCTGTTTAAAGACAAAGCAAAGAGAACAGTGATGAAATCTGCGGTCTGTAAGGAAATTGGCGCACCTCTTGTGTTTTCGGAAGTCAGTCCACGGGCGCGACGAACAGAAGAGTTACATGTTCATCTATTAGCTCGTGAGGTTTTTTATATAGAGTAAATTTCATTATCATTCTTAATGTTATCTCTTAGACCAATGGTCTGTAAAAGCTATGTTTAGAGTTACTGATAAACTCTGTTTTATAAATAGAGCCTAGGTATATTTATGACAGCAACAGAATTGTGGAAATTTAGTGCATGCTATCTAGCAAAAGGTATTCGAGATGGTTTGTTTACATGCGAAGAAGTTATGTCGTCTGTAGTTGAGCGTATATCGTGCTGTAATCAGAAAATGAATGCAATTGTTTATGAACATAGCGATCACGCTCTGTCAAAGGCTATAGAGGCAGATAAGGCACTCCGGAAGCGTAAACAAGTTGGGGCCTTATATGGAATACCCGTTACGATAAAAACAAATATTGATGTCAAAGGTCAGCCGACTCCAAATGGCATTCGAGCCTATGAAAGCATAATTGCTGAAGAAGATTCGCCAGTAGTACGGCATCTGAAAAATGCAGGTGCGATTATTGTAGGTCGAACTAATACACCAGAATTTTCAATGCGATTGACGACAGACAATCCACTCCATGGACGCACCATTAATCCGTGGGATCAAGATGTTTCTCCTGGTGGATCATCAGGCGGAGCTGGCGTTGCTGCGGCCATGGGGTTTGGGCCTATTCATCATGGTAATGACATAGGAGGGTCTTTGCGGTTTCCAGCCTCTTTTTGTGGTGTTACTACGATTAAACCAACTTTTGGAAGAACGCCCAATTATGTGGGCTCGGCAAGCACTCCTGAACGTGGAATGTTGAGTCAGTTGATGGCCTCCCAAGGAGTAATTTGTCGAGAGGTATCCGATGTCCGACTTGCTACAAAGATAATGTCTGGTCGAGATAATCGAGACCCTCTTTGGATGCCTGTTACTTTTGATTCTTGGCCAAATGAGAACCCTATAAGGGTAGCCATGACTCATGAATCTTATAACTATGAATTACATCCGCAGATTGTGGAAGGACTTGATAGAGTGGCAGGCTATCTTAGTGATGCGGGTTATTGTGTGTTGGAGACTGAAACTCCATCGATCTATTATGCTTCGCAATGTTGGTTTGAACTCCTTGGTTCTGAAATTAGAGAATTCATGGCGCCTTTGGCGGCCGAAAAAGGCAGTCCCGTTATTCAAAAGATTCTTGAATGGTATCTAAAGATTGTTGAGGTTGCTGATGCTGACGCCTATCGAATTGGAATAAAAGAACGTACAGGGGAAACACGTCGTTGGAATATATTTCTTGATCAGTATCCTTTGGTATTAACACCTTATTTCATGCAGTCAGCACCAAAGTGGGATTGTGATATCCAATCATTAGAGCAATATAAGGATATTTGTCGCGCATCTATTTATAGCACCAGCGTGAACTTTCTGGGGTTACCCGCAGGTGTGTTTCCGGTCGGGTTTGTTGATGGATTGCCGATGGGTCTGCAGTTAATAGGGCGTCGATATCGAGAGGATTTAGTGTTGGATGCGATGGAAGTTATTGAAAAGCGCGTGGGAGTATTAAGCGAGGAACTTTGGTAGAATTATGTATAGTGGCCGAGTGGTGGAATTGGTAGACACGTTTGACTCAAAATCAAATGCCTTTTTGGCGTGGGGGTTCAAGTCCCTCCTCGGCTACCAAGTTCCTTGGTTTCCGGGGAAGTAGCGCATGAAAATCCAAAATCTTGACCAAATTGTCGAAAATGGCTTATGCGCGGGATGTGGCATATGTGAGAGTATAGCTGGCCAAAACACGGTTGAGATGACTCTTACGTCTGATCAAAGATTACGACCAAAGACGAAGACCTCAATAATAAGCGAGCATTTCCAACAAATCCTAAAGGTGTGTCCTGGCATTACTATCACCGGGCCAAAAAAGGGATCATCTGGCTCTTCACATAGGACTAATAAAGTTTTCGGTCCAATTCTTTCTTTATATCGAGGTTGGGCGATGGATGAAAAAATTCGATTCCACGCTGCAGCGGGCGGCGCTTTGACAGCCTTAGGGATTTATTTGCTAGAAAGCAAACAAGTAGATGCAGTTTTGCATGTAGAGGCATCATCGGACTATCCGTTATTGACTAATGCACTTGTGAGCACCTCGTCTCGCCAACTTTATGATGGCGCACAATCTCGCTATGGACCAGCGGCACCGCTTACGCAGGTTAATCAGTTACTTGATGAAGGATATGTGTTTGCAGTCATCGGAAAACCATGTGATATAGCTGCTATAAAAAATTTGGCAACGGTAGATGAACGGGTAAAAGATCAAATTCCATATACATTAACAATATTTTGTGGGGGCGTGCCAAGTTTAAAAATGCCAACGGATATGGCCAGTCATTTTGGAGTTAAAGTTCCTGATCTACGTCGATTTCGTTTTCGCGGTGAGGGGTGGCCTGGAATGACACATATAGAAACTAAAGATGGAAGATCATTCAATCTCACCTATGATGAGTCTTACCTTAATCAGGAAGCATCATGGACTTACGATTCGCAATTTCGATGTAAAATATGCCCCGACGCGATTGGTGAATTAGCAGATGTAGCTTGTCCAGATGGTTGGGTAATTGAGAATGGCCAACCAATCCATAAAGAGGCCCCCGGTGCGAATATTTTTGTTGCACGCACACAAAAGGGTGAAAAGCTATTGCGTGATGCGGAATTAGCTGGCGTTGTTGTTTTAAAACCCTTCACTGAAACCGAACTCGGGGTTATGCATGGTGATCATATTCCTCGAAAAATTCTCTGGCCCGCGCGTATGCTGGGCTTAAAGTTGTCTGGCAAGCCAGCAATTAAAGTCAAGGGATATCGGAAATGGAAAGCCATTATTATGAGCGGACCAGTACTTTTTTTTGAGAATTTGAGCGGAACCTTTCGCCGTGCTCGCGAACAGAAGAGAGTGGAGCCTGGTTTCAGTCGTAGCGAGCTTTAAGAGTAGGTGATAATAGCCTGGAGTAATTTTTTTCATGAAACGCACACTTTTTGATTACACTATAGAGCCAGAGAAAATTGCTCAATTCCCTTTGGCTGCAAGATCATCTTGCCGGCTCCTCAGTTTTAATAAAAAAAACGATATTGAAGACAGGCTTTTCGCTGATTTACCTTTAATATTAAATCAAAACGACCTATTAATTTTGAATAATACAAAAGTGATTAAGGCTCGTTTGATTGGATCCAAAGAAGTGGGTGGCGGAAGAGTAGAAATTTTTATTGAGCGGCTCACTGCTCCTCGTCGGTGTTTGGCTCAGGTTCGTGCGAGCAAAAGTCCAAAAGTGGGCACATATTTGTTAACACAAAAAGGCGCAAGATTTCTAGTAGAAAAACGTCTTGGGGAATTCTATGACCTTTTGTTATTGTCTGATGATGATCTTGAGTTGGTTCTGGAGCGTGAAGGTGATGTACCTCTCCCGCCTTACATAAGAAGAAGAAATGAACTTTCAGATGAATTTGATTATCAAACAATTTACGCTGCTGTGCCGGGGGCTGTAGCTGCACCAACTGCCGGACTCCATTTTGACAATGAATTGTTTGTCGCATTACTTAAAAATAAGATATTGGTCGAATATATAACGTTGCACGTAGGCGCTGGTACTTTTCAGCCAATTAGAACAGAGTATATTGAAGATCATCGAATGCACAGCGAATGGATTCGTGTTGAAGACCGAGTAATCGATTCTATAAGGAAAACAAAGAAGCAAGGCGGCAGAGTTATTGCAGTTGGCACAACTGTTGTTAGAGCACTTGAATCTGCATATCGAAATGGTATGCTTAAATCAATCGAGGGATATACTGACCTATACATAGTTCCTGGTTTTAAATTTAATGTGGTAGATGCGTTGATTACTAATTTTCACCAACCGATGTCCTCATTGTTTGTATTGGTCAGCGCTTTTTCTGGATTGGAAGAAATTAAGAAAATCTATTCCCATGCATTAGTGTCTGGATATCGATTTTTTAGTTATGGAGATGCAATGTTTTTAGAAAATCAAGGTATCTGACTGTGAAATTTGATATCGAAAAAAGTGACGGTTATGCGCGACAAGGAAAATTATTTCTTAGGCGAGGATTAGTTGAGACACCAGCCTTCATGCCAGTAGGAACACAGGCAGTTGTGCGGTCAGCGTCCCCCAAGGAAGTTAGGGACAGTGGTTCCCAGATAGTTCTAGGTAATACATTCCACCTGATGTTGAGGCCAGGGCCTGACCTCATCAGGGCGCATGGGGGCTTGCATAATTTTATGGGTTGGGATAACCCAATATTGACAGATTCTGGTGGATTCCAGGTTTGGAGTTTGGCTACTAATCGAAAAATCGATGAATCGGGGGTTTTATTTAAGTCTCCCATTAGTGGTGAGAAGGTATTTTTGAATCCGGAGAAGTCGATTGAAGTTCAAGTAGATTTAAACTCAGATATTGCTATGGTTTTTGATGAGTGCACCGCTTATCCAATATCGAAAAGAGATGCAGCTATTTCTATGGAACGATCTATTCGATGGGCAAAGCGTTGCAAGATGCATCATAATAATGAAGGACAAGCGCTATTTGGGATTGCGCAAGGAAGTGTTTATCAAGATTTACGGATCCAATCTCTTGTGGCTTTAACAGAAATTGGGTTTGACGGCTATGCTTTGGGCGGGCTCGCTGTGGGAGAAAGTTCTGATGAGATGTATGAGATTCTTGATTCAGTTACTCCCTCAATGCCTTGGAACCAGCCGCGTTATTTGATGGGTGTCGGGAAACCTGAAAACATTGTACGAGCTGTCAAGAATGGAATAGATATGTTTGATTGCGTTATACCCACGCGAAACGCGCGAAATGGATGGCTCTACACTAGCACCGGGGTTGTTAAGATCAGGAATGCTGAAAATAGGACTAATCTCGAGCCGATCGACCGAGAATGTTCTTGCCCAGCATGCTTGAAGTATAGTCGTTCCTATATTCGTCATTTGCTAACCATAGGCGAAACCTTTGGGCTTAGGCTGTGTACTTTGCATAACCTCTATTTTTTTCAGCGACTCATGAGCAAGATTAGGTTTGCCATCGCATCTGGTGATTATGACCTGTTTGTAAAGCAATTCTTTGAGAAGCGGGGCGACGAAACATAATTTGTGGCATAATTCCAACGATTTTCAAATTATTACTGGATTTTCTATGACAAATTTTCTAATTTCTGATGCCTGGGCGCAAACTGGTGAGGCTGGCGGTAGTAGTTTGTTTAGCTTACTTCCTCTGGTATTAATTTTTGTTTTGTTCTATTTTCTTTTAATTCGACCACAACAGAGACGTGCAAAACAGCACAAGGCAATGGTGGCAGCTCTTAAAGTTGGAGATGAGGTAGCTAGTAACGGAGGGCTGTTAGGCAAGGTAACGAATGTAGACGATAATTTCGTGACTATGGAAATTGCTGAAGGTGTAAATGTGCGAGTTCAAAGGCATGCAGTAGCTCAGATGATGCCTCCCAAGGGGACATCGAAACCGTCTCAATAAATATGTTAAATCACTATTCATGGTGGAAGTGGGCGATTATTGTTTTAGTTGTCATCCCTGGATTTTTTTATGCAGTTCCGAACCTTTTTGGTGACGATCCAGGGATTCAGATCCGAGGTGCGCGAGGGTTGACGATTGAAGCTTCAGAATTTGATCAAGTGTTAAATTCTTTGACAAAAGAAGGATTGAGCCCAAAGGCGGTAATTTTTGAGGGAAATGATCTTAAACTTCGTTTTTCAGATCCTGAGACGCAGCTTAAAGCCCGTGATCTCCTACAACGAGAATTAGGTAATCGTTACACCATCGCTCTGACACTTATGCCAGCGGCGCCGGATTGGATGATTTCATCTGGTGCTAAACCAATGCATTTGGGTTTAGATTTAAGAGGCGGAGTTCATTTGTTAATGGAAGTTGATATGGATAGCGTGATGCGTAGAGCGGAAGAACGATATCTTTCTGATATAAGAATGATTTTGCGAGAGGAAAAAATCCGATATGATGGGATACGTCGCGTATCAGAAGGAAGTATCGAAGTACAACTTCGAGAAGTAGGTACAGGTGCAAGCGCTAAGAAGGCAATAAAAAAACAATTGCCCGGATTGGATGTAAATGAAATAGTTAGAGGAGATACCGAATGGTTGGTTGTAACGCTCATTGATTCAGAACGGCGTGCCCTTGGGGAGTTCGCAATTCAGCAAAATATGACTGCGTTGCGTAACCGAATTGACGAGCTCGGGGTTGATGAGCCGGTAGTGCAACGGCAGGGTGACGAACGAATCGTTGTTCAACTGCCAGGAGTGCAAGATACAGCGCGAGCTAAAAGAATTCTAGGTCAAACAGCTACGCTCGAGACAATGTTGGTCGATGAAGAGCATAGTCTTGATGCGGCTATTGCAGGAAAAGTGCCTCCTGGTTCCAAATTGTATCGACACCGGAATGGTGGACGGATTTTACTGGAAAAAAGAGTACTTTATTCTGGTGACAATATCGTTGATGCTGCTGCAAGTATTGACCCTCAGAGTGGAGGAGCGATTGTTAGTATCTCACTAGATGCTGTTGGTGCGCGAATCAATCAACGTGTCACAGGCGATAATGTTGGTAATCGTATGGCAGTTGTATACGTTGAAATTCGGTCGCAAGTTAAAACCGATAGCAGCGGAAATCCTATTTTGGATTCCGATGGAAAAGTTGTTAAATCGAGGGAGCGTATCGAAGAAGTGATTACTGCTCCAGTCATACGAGATCAGCTTGGCGCGCGTTTCCAAATTGAGGGACTAGATAGTGTAATGGAGGCGCAAGATCTCGCTCTTCTTTTGCGAGCAGGCTCGTTGGCGGCGCCGGTAGAAATCATTGAAGAACGAACAGTTGGCCCTAGTTTGGGAAAAGCTAATATTGATCAAGGGGTTCGCTCGGTTCTTATCGGATTCTTATTGGTATTGGTGTTTATGGGCCTGTACTATCGGGTTTTCGGTGCACTAGCAAACATCGCACTTGCGTTGAATTTAATTTTGATGGTAGCGGTTTTGTCTATTTGGCAAGCCACATTGACGCTTCCTGGAATCGCTGGGATCGTCCTGACCGTCGGAATGGCGGTTGATGCGAACGTATTAATTTTTGAGCGGATCAGGGAGGAACTTCGAAACGGAAACTCACCCCAAGCCAGCATACATTCAGGATACGAAAAAGCATTTTTAACAATTCTGGATGCCAACGTGACTACCTTAATTGCCGCTATTGTTTTATTAACTTTTGGTACTGGCCCCATTAAAGGATTTGCCGTAACGTTAAGTATAGGGATCGTAACTTCCCTATTTACCGCTATTTTCTTCACCCGAGGACTAGTGAATTTAACTTACGGTCGACGCAAAGTTAGGGAGCTCAAAATCTAATGGAATTCCTTAAACGCGACACTAAGATAGATTTTCTTGGAAAGCGACGACTCGCCACAATTATTTCCGCAATTATCATTGTTGCCAGTATTGGATCAATAGCTATTAAAGGGCTTAATTTTGGGATTGATTTTACTGGCGGCACTTTGGTAGAAGTGTCATATCAACAAACGGTAGAAGTATCGAGTGTTAGGGGCCAACTGCAAGACGCTGGTTTTAGTGATGCCCAAGTTCAATATTTTGGCACAGCGAAAGACATATTAATCCGGATTCCAGTGCGTTCTGTTCAGAATAGCGTTTCGATTAGTAGCGATGTAATGGAAACTTTAAGATCCCCATTTTCGGAAAAGATCGTAGAGGACTCAAGGAGGGCAGTACAGCGATGTATTTCGAGTAACGAGATTCAAGATTGCAAAGTGCAGATGAGGCGTGTTGAATTTGTTGGTCCACAGGTAGGAGATGAGTTGACTGAACAGGGTGGTTTAGCAATGATTTATGCTTTGATCGGAATTTTGATTTATGTTGCATGGCGTTTTGAATGGCGTTTTTCACTTGGAGCAGTTGCTGCACTTGTGCATGATATTCTTATAACAGTCGGAGTTTTTTCTATTCTTGGGCTAGATTTTTCTCTTCCTGTGTTAGCAGCTTTGTTGGCAGTTATTGGTTATTCCCTTAATGATACTATTGTGGTATTTGACAGAATTCGAGAAAATTTTAGAAAGATGCGTACCAGTGAATCGATAGAAGTCATGAATCGGTCAATCAATCAGATATTACCTAGAACGATCCTGACATCATTGACAACTTTATTAGTTGTTGTAACTTTGCTGGTGTTAGGTGGCGAAGTGATCAAAGGTTTTGCTATCGCACTGCTTATTGGCATATTGGTTGGTACTTATTCGTCAATTTTTGTCGCTAGTCCCGTAGTTCTTGGGTTAGGAATTTCGAGAGAAAATATGATCCAAGTTAAAAAGGAAGATCCAATGCCAGAGCAAGATCTTTAACATGAAGGTGTTAGTATACTGTTTTGTGCGTGGAGCCGAAAAATTAATAGGTGGGTAGAATTTTACATAACATACGTTAATCAGCCTTATGCGTTGCCCTAGTTGCTATTCAGAAGAAACTCGGGTTGTGGATTCTCGACTTGGCGACAATGGAGATTCTGTTCGCCGCCGGCGTGAATGTCGTGATTGTCGTCATCGATTCACAACATTTGAGCGTGTCTTTTTAGATCAACCAAGAGTTCTAAAAAGTGATGGCCGAAGAGAAGCATGGAATAGTGAAAAGTTGCGACGTGGGATACTTCGGGCATTGGAGAAAAGATCTGTAGGGTTGGATCAGTTAGAGGGTTTAGTCAGCAATATAACAAAGACAATTAGACTTGCAGGCGAGAGAGAAGTTACTTCTAAACAAATCGGAAAGGAAGTTATGGAGGGTCTTCGTAATTTAGACGAAGTTGCGTACATCAGATACGCATCAGTCTATTTAAGTTTTCAAGATGTGGCAGAGTTTAGTAAAGAAGTGGAGCGATTTCAGTTGATACAGAATAGAGAAGGAGACTCACAACAGTTATCACTTCTTAATTTTATACGTCGCACACGTACCACAAAAAAATGAAAAATCAGGAATCTCTAGATGCGAGAATGATAAAAAGAGCTCTTGATTTAGCGGAACGAGGAGCGTATACCACAAAACCAAATCCTAAGGTGGGCGCCGTTATTTGTCATGGGGAGGATATCGTTGCTGAAGGTTGGCATAGACAAGCAGGTCAACCACATGCAGAAATTAATGCATTAAAAATGGCTGGCCATAGAGCACAAGACGCTACGCTATATATAAATCTAGAGCCATGCATTCACGTGGGCAGAACTGGGCCTTGTGTTCCAGCGCTAATAGATTCCGGCATTCAACGTGTTGTGATTGCAATGGAGGACCCTAATCCATATGTTGCTGGAAAGGGTATAGCAGCACTGAGAGAAGCGGGTATTCAATTAACTATCGGTATTGGCTATGATCAGGCAAAAAAAATAAATGAAGGTTTTGTTAAGCGGATGCTTACAGGTATTCCTTTGGTAAGGTTAAAAATGGCAGCAACTATTGATGGCCGGACCGCAGCTCCGGATGGAAGTAGTAAATGGATCTCATCTTTTGAATCTCGAGCTGATGTTCATCATTGGAGGGCCATTAGTTCTGCTATAGTTGTGGGAATAGGGACAATTCTTGCTGATGACCCACGGTTGAATGCCCGAATAGATGAAGAGGTTGTTCAACCGATTCGCGTCGTTCTTGATAGTAATACACGAATCAAACCTAATGCATCCTTATTCTCAGAAAAAGGAGAGATATTGTTGGTAAATAATTCAGTTAAACAGCTTGACCAGAATACTTTTGGGAGTCAGACAGAAACAATATGCCTTCCTGATGGAAATAATCAAGTAGATCTTGAGTCCATTGTAAGAGAATTAGGAGCAAGGGGATGTAATGATATTTTGATAGAAGCTGGTGCAACATTGGCAGGCAATTTTGCCAATACTAATTTAGTAGACGAGTATTTAATCTATCTTTCACCAGATATTTTGGGAAGCAAATCTGCAGGAATGTTCTGTTTGCCGAATATTAATCAGTTAACTGATAGAATTCAATTAAGTATTGAAGATATCACCTATTTTGGTCGAGATATCCGTCTTCGTCTCAGGCCGGAAAGTATACTATAGCGATATGTTTACAGGTATCGTAGAGACTGTTGGTAAACTGAGTAATTGTGTTCCACAAGGCGGTGATTTATTAATTTCAGTAAAAATTGAGAAGCCCATTAACGATACAAAGATTGGTGATAGCATATCAGTTAATGGCGCATGTCTGACTGTTGTAAGCATTGAAGGCAATGTTTTTTCCTTTGATGTTTCTGCAGAAACATTAAGTTGTACTCGATTCAGAACATTAAGCAAAGGTGACATGGTGAATATAGAATCTGCTATGCGTGGATCCGAGAAAATCGGAGGACACCTTGTTACTGGACATATTGATACACTAGGTAAAGTTGTGGACAGCATAAATATTGATGGGTCTTTGAGAAAGACTTTCCGTTGCCACAATAATTTTTCCGGTTTGGTAGCAAAAAAAGGATCCATTTGTCTAGATGGAGTTAGTTTGACCGTCAATGAAGTTAGTGATGGAGCTAACTCTTTTGACTTTGAAGTAAATTTGATTCCACACACTCTAAAATGTACAACTTTGGGTAACCTTACTATTGGCGATCATGCTCATGTCGAATTCGATCAAATTGCTCGTTACATTTATCGCTTAATGCAGTTGAACGAAAAGTGACGTACGATTCAAAAGTTAGTTCTATCGAACAAATTTTAGATGACTATAAGTCTGGAAAAATGGTTATTTTGGTTGACGATGAAGAGCGTGAAAATGAAGGGGATCTTGTAATTGCGGCTAGTTGTGTCACCTCGGACGCTATTAATTTTATGGCATCAAAAGGTCGTGGATTGATTTGTCTAACTTTAACCGAGGAGCGATGTATTCAGTTACGACTACCGCTGATGGTAAGTCATAATAACGCCAAATATTCCACTAATTTTACTGTTTCTATCGATGCAGCCGAGGATATTAGCACTGGCATTTCGGCACAAGACCGCGCAATTACAATTAAAAAAGCTATTGCGACGGATGCCACTCAAAATGATATTGTAACGCCAGGGCATGTTTTCCCACTCATGGCTCAACCAGGTGGAGTACTTACTCGCGCTGGGCATACCGAAGCAGGAGTTGATTTAGCAACTATTTCGGGTCTTGAGCCCGCGAGTGTGATATGCGAAATATTGAACGACGATGGTTCGATGGCTCGTTTGCCAGACTTAATCCGTTTTGGAAAAATTCATGATATCCGTATTGGCACAATCGCAGATTTAATTAAATATCGATTAAGTGTCCAACCTACTGTCGTAAGAGTCGATGAAAGCGTAATAAATATTCGACAGGGTAAATTCCGTGTTTTTATTTACGAAGATATAGAGCTAAAGAAAATTCATATGGCGTTGGTTTATGGGAACATTAAATCAATTGAATCAACGCTTGTGCGTGTACATAGCCATAGAGGCGTCTATGATGCACTGTCTGGTGCGAGAGGAACGGAATCATGGAGCGTCGATTCCGCGTTGGCTCGTATTGTAAAAGAAGGAGCTGGAGTTGTTGTCTTATTGGAGTATTCGGATAATTTAAATACCTTAAAACGCAGACTTCATGATGAAATAGAGCAAGATGATCAAAACGGTGGGCTGCGCATGATTGGCGCAGGTAGCCAGATTCTTTCTGATCTACAGATCCAAAAAGTTCGCGTTTTAGGCACGCCTAAAAAGACACATGCATTGTCTGGATTCGGCATTGAAGTTCTTCAATACATTGATAATTCGAGATAGCCACAACAGTGCCAAGTAGTAGCAGACATATGGCACGAAGGGGAGCTCTCCAAGCATTGTATAGGTGGGAGTTAACTGGCGAATTTATCGATGGCGCAGACGATAGTTTCATTGATGATTGGGGCTTAAAAGGCGTAGATAAGGAATATTTCAATGAGTTGGTGCATGGAGTCCCAAAATCGGTTAGCAAGCTTGATGCTCTGTTAGAACAATGCATGGACAGAGGTATGTCAACAGTTGATCATATTGAGCGTACAATTTTGCGATTAGCAGTGTATGAATTACGATTTTGCCCGAACGTACCAACCAGTGTCGTCTTAGATGAAGCATTACGTTTATCTCATGCTTTTGGCGCTGAGGAAGGATATAGATTTATAAATGGAGTCTTAGATCGATGCCTTTTGTTGTGTAGATAAAAAAGAATCAAATTAGTACAGATAAGTATCAAGCTTTCTTGCATGTCAAATAAAAAACTAGGCTTAGATGGTTGTTGAACAGAATGAATGAGTTTGAGTTAATTGAAAAATATTTCTTGAGACCTAATAAATCCGATAATGTTAGCGTTGGTATCGGTGATGACGCTGCTGTTTTATCAGTTGAAAAAGACAAAGAGCTAGTTGTTGCTACAGACACTTTGGTAGAGGGAATTCATTTTTCGAAAGAGCAGGCCGCTTCATCTTTGGGACATAAAACCCTTGCGGTGAATTTGAGTGACTTAGCAGCTATGAGCGCCAAACCCAGCTGGGTAACACTAAATCTAGTTTTACCCCCAGATCTAAAAGAGCAATGGATCAGCGAATTCGCAAGAGGCTTTCTTGAATTAGCTGACCGATTCAGAGTTAATCTCGTAGGCGGCGATACTAGTTGTGGTCCACTGTGTATGACCGCTACTGTTGGTGGTTGGATAACAACAGGTGAAGCCTCTTCTCGGTGCGGTGCGCGTGTAGGAGATGCAATATATGTAAGTGGCACCCTGGGTGATGCTGCACTTGGGTTAGATCTCGCACAACGTGGGGAACTCTCCTTAAATGATAGAAACAATATTTTGTTAAAGAAATTAATGTGGCCCGAACCGCGATTATCATTAGGAATTAAGCTTCGCTCAGTGGCAACATCAATAATTGATATCTCTGACGGCCTTATAGCAGATCTAAGTCATATACTGACTCGAAGTGGCGGACTAGGTGGTGTCATTTATGAGGACAGGATTCCTATTAATATTGCTGCGCTAAAGAGTTATTCGAGGCATGATTGTATTAAATTTGCTTTATCTGGCGGTGATGATTATGAGCTGTGTTTCACTGTGCCGTCTGAAAGAAGAAAATTCTTTGAAACCTTTATCGAAGAAATAGGTATAAATGTAACAGCAATTGGGGTCATAGATTCTAATCCGGGTATTAGGGTGTTTGACCGAAAGCATTGCCGTATTGATATACCAGAAATCGGCTATCTTCATACTTGGTAGTATGTTAGCTATATTTTAATCAAATTTTTCTAGGGATTTGGTTGCTAACTAATGAAAGGTAATAGGCAATGGTATTGGTGGCTTGCTACAGGGTTCGGTGTTGGGCTATCTCCTGTCGCTCCAGGGACTATAGGCACGTTAATTGGAGTCCCACTTGTTCTATTTTCGCAATATATCCCCGCCCACATATGGGTCTTGATGGTGATATTTATTTTTTTTGTATCTATTTTTGTAATCAAAAAAGTTAACCATCACTTGACGAAGAAGGATCATCCTTCAATAGTGATTGATGAAGTAGTGGGGTTCGTTTTTGCTATGATGTTTGTGCCCGTTACTTGGCAAAATTTGATAATTGGATTTTGCATTTTTCGTTTTATGGATATTGTGAAATTACCTCCCGCTAATTGGATCGACAGAAAATTTTCAAATAGTTTTGGAATAGTCGGTGATGATATAGTTGCTGGTATATACTCAAACGTTTTATTGCAAATAATATTGCGAATTACTTAGGACTTTTTTGAATTTATCAAAGTAATAAAGTATCAGCGAACTAATTTTTTTTGGTTCATTGATTTACGATATAATCGTAGGATAATCAGAGTTAATTTCGTTGTCTTTTTAATTTACCAGAGGTGAAAAAATATGCCTTCTTTTGATGTGGTTAGTCAGGTTGATTGGCATGAAGTAACTAATGCTATTGATCAAACAAACAGAGAAGTAAGTAACCGATTTGACTTTAAGGGTAGTGATGCCCGAGTAGTCCAAAATAGCGAAAAATTAATTATTCATGGAGATGATGAGTACCGTATTGGGCAAGTCAAAGATATATTGGAGATTCGGCTCACGAAAAGAGGGATAGATATCAGATGTTTGTCTGTCTCTGCGGTGCGTGAAAGTGGCGGGGGAAAAGCTCAACAGGAATTAACAGTGCGCGCTGGTATCGATAGTGTATTAGCAAAAAAACTTGTTCAAATCATTAAAGCTAGCAAGATCAAAGTGCAATCGTCAATTCAGTCAGAGCAAGTGAGAGTATCGGGAAAAAAGAGAGATGATCTTCAGTCGATTATTAAGATAATTGAGAAAGAAGAGCTTGATTTGCCCCTTCAATTTGTCAATTTTCGTGACTGATCTCGATAATTTTATTTGATGCCTAGCGCTCAAGATACTGTCTTTTTTCCTTTACGTCTCGCCATTGGTCAGAGTCGGGGAGGGATTCCTTCATTTCTGTGATTACCGGCCAACTTAGCGATAGCTCTCTGTTTAACTCAAGAAATTCATGTTGATCCTCAGGAAGATCATCCTCGGCTACAATTGCTTCTACGGGACATTCGGGTTCGCAGAGACTGCAATCAATACATTCCTCCGGATCAATCACTAAAAAGTTAGGGCCTTCATGGAAGCAGTCTACCGGACACACTTCCACGCAGTCTGTGAGCTTACATCTAATGCAAGATTCAGTAACAACATAGGTCATTTTCTAAGTTCCCCTGTGTTTAATAATGTTTGCTGGTTACTTATGGTTGTTTGTTATATTCAATTTAAGGCACATATTGTATTTGAAACATATCTAATGCGTAAACAGCATGTTTGAAAAGGTGTTTTTTATAGAACAAAAAAGTTGTATTGTTAATCATCAAAAAATGGCTATAAATTTTTCTCAATTAATGAAATCTCTCATGGATGACTCGTAAAAGATTATTGAAAAGAACAGAATTTGCTGCAACAATGTCACCCGAATTCAGGAAATCTTGGCCTCCCTCAAAATCTGAAACCAACCCGCCAGCTTCCCTAACCAAAATTACGCCAGCCGCTATATCCCAAGGTTGAAGAGATGTTTCCCAGAATCCATCAAAGCGGTTACTTGCGACATGTGCTAAATCAAGATTGGTAGCGCCAGATCTACGAATTCCCGAAGCTTTTGACATTAATGCATGAAATGTTTTTAGCCAGGATTCTGTGCGATCACTTGGGGGAATAGAGAAGCCCGTCGCTAATAGCGCCTTATCCAGGTTTTGGACACGACTGACTCTGATCCGTCTGTTGTTCAACTGCGCTCCTTCGCCACGAGAAGCGGTAAATAGCTCATCTCGGATAGGATCAAATACTACACCATGCTCTATTTGCTTGCTGCTTATAACCGCAATTGAAATTCCAAAATGAGGATGACCATGAAGGAAATTTATTGTTCCGTCTATAGGATCAATTACCCAAGTATAATCATCACCTTCTTGTATGCCGCTTTCTTGTGAGCAAGTGCCATGGGTGGGGTAGGTTTTTTTAATAGTGTCCAAAATTGCAAATTCTGCATCTTGATCAGCTTGAGTTAGAAAGTTAGATCTTCCTTTCGCTACAACTTCTAGTCGGTCAATTTTTTCTCGATGCATTAGAATTACACGTGCCGCTAGTCGTGCAGCAGAAACAGCAATGTTAAGCATAGGATTCATAGGATTTTTCAATGTTTTTTCAAAATAAATCGGAGATGAACAGACAGCTTGAATAATTGTCCGTTCATCATATCTATAAGGTTTAAACTAAGTGTACTTTACTAGGAAAGAATTTGGGAGATTAGATGAGCTTGGATAATATTTCTATTGTGCTGGTGCGCACAAGCCATGCGGGGAATATCGGAGCTGTTGCGAGAGCAATGGCTAATATGGGTTTCTCTGATCTTCGTTTGGTAGAGCCTGTTAATTTTCCAGCATCTGAAGCGACAGCTCGTGCGGTAGGCGCGGCAGCTATCCTAGAATCAGCCGAGGTCTTTGGATCTCTTGATGAGGCGATATCAGACGCTGGCTTAGTCGTAGGCGCAACAGCGAGGCTTCGCAGTGTGTCTTGGCCAACCTTGACTCCTCACGAAGCGATGCAGGAAGTCGCCAAAATGTGCAAAGCTAACAAGATTTCTTTGGTTTTTGGGAAAGAATCATCGGGATTAACAAATGAGGAGCTTGATAGGGCGCAAAGGCATGTGAGAATTCCAGTCGAAGACCAGTATCCTTCGTTAAATTTAGCTGCTGCCGTGTTGATTTTGTGCTATGAGGCGCGTCGCGCTTTAGTTGAGAACGTTACCTCTCCTAATGAAATAATTGATAATCACCCGCCTTTAGCAACTGGACAACAAGTTCAAAGTTTTTTCTCTCATCTCGAATCGGTATTAAAAAATGTTGGCTTTATCCAAAACTCTTCCTCTAAATTATTCCGTAAGATAAAAAGAATTTTTAGCCGGACTCCGCTGCAAGAACAAGAAGTTAATATATTGCGAGGTATTTTGACATCTATTGAAAATAACCAAAATCCCACTATTAATTCAAAAGATTAATAATGATGGAATTTTTAAAGGTCGAATGCCTTTCATCATGTTACAATACTGCTGAATTTACAACCCTTAGTTGCTCCAATTAATAGGTTAAAGCAAATGTCTATTCGATTAACTGAAACCGCTGCAGAGAGAGTCCGCGAACAACTAGCTTCTCGTGGACGAGGCGAGGGTTTACGGTTTGGTGTTACAACAACAGGGTGTTCAGGGTTTGCTTATATTGTTGAATTTGCTGATGGAGTTGGAAGTGATGACAGTGTATATACAAGTCATGGAATTAAGATAGTTGTGGACTCGGAAAGCATTGTGTATTTAGAGGGTACAGAAATAGATTTTCGAGAAGATGGATTGAACGCTAGTTTTCTTTTTGATAATCCAAATGTTGTAGAAAAATGTGGTTGCGGGGAGAGCTTTACTGTTACTTGAAGTTAATGTGAAACGGCAAAAAACGCCGATGAACAAGCTGATTTTCTTTGTTATGGTTTATTTGATTTGGTATGACTACTTTATACAACCCGAAAATGCGGCGAGCAGCAATTACAACACTGGGCTGTAAAATAAATGCCTATGAATCTGCTGTAATTTCACAAAGTCTCCAAGACGAAAAATGGACTGTAGTGTCATCCAGAGATGTTGCTGATTTGTATATAATTAATTCATGCACAGTAACGGCAGAGGCTGGGCGCCAGACTCGCCAAGAAATTCGACGAGCTATTAAGAGAAATCCAGAAGCTACCGTGGTGGTAACAGGGTGTTATGCCGAAATGGAGCCTGAGCAATGTTACCAGATACCTGGTGTTGATTTAGTCATTAATAACAGTCACAAGTTATCATTAGTAAAACACATAAATCATTATTCAAAAACAAATGAGTCCGCTAATAGATCGCCTAATGAGAAATTTTTAACTAGCTTCCCTAGCAGGACACGCGCATTCATTCAAATCCAACAAGGGTGTGATCAAAGTTGTACGTATTGTGTGATTCATAAAGCCAGAGGCCCTAGTCAATCCTTCTCGCAAGGGAAAATTAAACAACAAGTTGAGATCTTATTAGAAGAGGGATACAAAGAAATTGTAATTTGCGGGATAGATCTGGGATCCTGGGGATATGATTTTAAGAAAAATGAAACGCCCGATAGACATATTTTCTTACGTCTTTTGGAAGATCTTTCTGATTATGATATGGATTATCGGATTAGACTAAGCTCTATTGATCCAGCTCATCTTGATGATGATTTGATAGACTTAATCGCATCTAGCAATAAAATATGCCCACATCTGCATGTATCTATGCAGAGTGCAAATTCGTTAATCCTTAAAAGGATGAAACGAAGATATGATGCTGAGGAATTGTATAAATGCGTTCTAATGGCTCATAAAAAAATAAATAATTTGGTGTTGAGCGCTGATCTAATGGTTGGGTTTCCCACGGAAACTGAGGAGCATTTTCAAGATACATTGAATGCAGTTGACGATCTTATGATTTCCTACCCTCATGTATTTCCTTATTCTGAGCGTAAAGGCACTCCTGCTGCAAAGATACCAAGCCAAGTTCCCAAAAATATACGTAAAGAAAGAAGTGAACGAGTCAGGAATGCTGGATATAAGTCTTTGAAAAGAGTTTTAGATCAACACCTCGGTAGTGCCGGAAGAATACTAATAGAGGCAGGGAGGCTAGATGGTGGAAAGAAACAGCATGGCAGATTAGATAATTATTTGCCTGTATATCTATTGGGTTCTACACCTAAAATTGGCAAATTTATTGATGTTGAAATAAAAAGCCAAGAAAAAAATGTTTTAATTGCGAGAAGAAGGTGTCAGGCATAATACTGATGTTAGTAAAATTCGAATTTAATATCGCTTATGGGCTTCCTAGTGATGACCTAAAGCTATTTTAAGACTATTGAGTAGACTATTCTTAGGAGCCCAATTTATGGATGCAGAAAAAACGCTTTCAATTATTAAGCCTGACGCGGTAGATAAAAATGTGATTGGCGAGATCCTAACTCGTTTTGAAAAATCGGGATTAAATATAGTTGCTGCGAAGATGATTTGGTTGTCGACAAGAGATGCGCAAAAGTTTTACGAGGTGCATAAGACTAAACCATTTTATAGTGAACTCGTAAATTATATGATCTCGGGTCCAGTACTTGTTCAAGTTCTTGAGGGAGTTAATGCAATAGATAAAAATAGAAAAATAATGGGCGCAACTAATCCAGCAGATGCTTCATCAGGAACTATCCGCGCAGATTTTGCTGAATCTATACAGGCTAATGCAGTACACGGTTCTGATAGCCCTGAGACTGCCGCCAAAGAAATTGCATTTTTTTTCTCCAGTAGTGAAATCTATTCTAGAAATCAATAATGATTTAAAGTGGAGAATAAAGTTAATTTCTTTGATTACGATCGGGTTTCGCTAGAAGCATTCTTTTCTTCACTGGAGGAGCCATCATATCGTGCTCGCCAGGTATTTCAGTGGATACATAGACGTAAAGTCATAAAACCTTACGATATGACAGATCTTAGCATTGAACTCAGGCAACGCTTAAGTTCTCTGGGGTCTTTTGATTTACCAAAGGTCATCAAAGAAAAAAGATCTAAAGACGGAACGATAAAATGGTTGACGACTTTGTCAGATGGCAATGTTATAGAAACAGTTTTAATTCCAGAAGCTAAAAGAAATACTTTGTGTATTTCCTCCCAGGCTGGCTGCGCATTAAGATGCGCGTTTTGCGCTACTGGACGTCAAGGATTGTCTAGAAACCTCTCTACGTCGGAAATTATTGGTCAACTATGGACTGCAGAGGACATTACAAGCAATCATCGGAAAGAGCAATTTAAATTATCTAATGTTGTCATGATGGGAATGGGAGAACCTTTGCAGAATTACTCCAATGTTGTTTCAGCGATAAAAATCATGTTAGATGATTGTGCATATGGATTGTCAAGAAGACGTGTGACGCTGAGCACAGCTGGTGTTGTGCCAGGTATAAACCAGCTGGGGAGTGATTGCCCTGTTAGTCTCGCAGTTTCTTTGCACGCCGCTGATGATAATTTAAGAAACAAACTAGTTCCATTGAACAAAAAATATCCTATAGCAGTTTTGCTAGATGCTTGTCGTCGTTATTCGAGGAATAATCTCAACAACTCAATCACTTTTGAATATATACTTTTAAAAGACGTGAATGACTCCAAGAAAGATGCAATAAAACTTGCGTCTTTATTATCTGACTTACCGTCAAAAGTTAACTTGATTCCCTATAACCACGTTGAGGGGACTGGATTTTTTACACCGATGGCCGAAGTAATTAATGACTTTAGAATGATTCTAAATAACGCAGGAATTTTTACTATCACTCGGAAAACGCGTGGTGATGATATTGACGCCGCTTGTGGTCAGTTAGCGGGACAAATCCATAGGCATAGAGGCAAGAATCAAAAGAGAGAACATTCTGATCAAATGGTGAAGATTGGTGGCTAACGAATTAACTCGAGCCCTCTTTTTTTTGCGCTCACTCGGGGCTGCGAGGTTATACAGTCTAGTTTTTTATGGTCAAAATCATATTTTCTTTTTCTATTCCAACTTTGGTTATTACGGTCTATCAGTCATGTCAATAGAAGGGAATCATGCCTGAGCGTAAAGTAGATACAGAACTAACTCCCGGGGCATTGCTCCGAAGATCACGACAACGTTACGGGTGGAGTATTGACGATGTTGCTGATGAGTTAAATTTGCTTCCTCAGCTCATTGAATCGATTGAAAACGATGATTATGAAAAAATGGCGGGATGGACTTATGTTGTTGGATACTTACGCAGCTATGCAAAACTAGTTTCTATTAACATTGAAGAAGCTATATCGACTCACAAAAACTTGTTGCCCCAAAAAGAGGACGGGCCGGGAACGTTAACTCATAGGAGTGCAGCCCGACTGTCAATTCCGATCTCGTTCAGTTGGATAGTTTCAGTTGCTGTTGTAGCAGTTGTATTCGGTGGTCTAATTGCAACATATTGGCAAAGATCAAACCAAGATGACAGAATATTAGTTGAGGGCAGGTCTCGGTCTGAGTTAGAAAAATCTACTGCAGAAGAGGGCTTAAAACTTAAAGCTGATCTGGAGGATGAGATTAGTACTTCTGTAGACGCTACAGGTAGCGCTAAAATAGAACCTCGAGAAACCATAGAGGCCACGAATAGAAATAGCAATGTTGATAATGTGTTAGCTCCAATTCAATTAGAGATTGCGGAAAAAAAAGATCTAGTAATTGAGCTAGAAGAGACTTCTGAAATTGCTGAAGTAAAGCAATTTGAATCCATTCTAACAGCCATGGATTTTGATACTAGAATAATTGGTCTTGATTTGACTAGTGAGAATAAGTCTGAGCAACCCGATTCAAATTAGAGTGATATTTCAGGAATTATGAGTACTTCATCAATTAGTTCTATTCGCGGTATGGCTGATTATCTTCCAGAAGCGTGTGAGATTTTGGAGCAAGTGGAAACAGCAATTCGGGACGTGACTGATATCTACGGTTATCGTCAAATCCGGACTCCGATTGTTGAAAAAACAGATTTGTTTAGCCGATCCATTGGAGAAGCGACCGATATCGTCGAAAAAGAGATGTACACGTTTCAAGATCGAAATGGGGACTGTTTAACTTTAAGGCCGGAAGCGACTGCTAGTTGTGTTCGTGCGGGCATACAGCATGGCTTGCTTCATAACCAAACTAATCGTTTATGGTATCTCGGTCCAATGTTTCGTTATGAGAGACCTCAAAAAGGACGCTATCGGCAATTTCATCAGTTTGGGATTGAAGCGTTTGGTTGGACGGGACCCGATATAGATGCAGAAATTATTTCACTTGGGACTAGGTTATGGGAGGTTTTAGGCTTAGAGGAAACAAACCTAGAAATTAATTATTTAGGTTCGGGATCTAGTAGATTGAATTATCTTAAGAACCTCAAGAAATTTTTAAAATCAAGAAGTGCTGAGCTTGATGATTATAGTCAGAATCGATTAGAGACCAACCCTCTCCGAGTACTCGACAGCAAGAACGTAACCACACAAAAAGTATTGGAAGATGCGCCAGAAATATTAGATTATTTAGATGTTACGGAAAGGCGCCACTTTGATAAGTTGCTTAAGTATTTGGAGTTGACAAGTATAAATTATCAGGTAAATACTCGATTGGTTAGAGGTCTTGATTACTACACAGGCGCCGTTTATGAGTGGAAATCAAATTACCTTGGTGCACAAAATGCATTTTGTGGAGGTGGGCGATATGACGATTTAGTAGCTCAGCTGGGTGGCTCGGATTTGCCAGCGACTGGATTTGCCTGCGGGATGGAGAGGCTTGTTGATTTATACAATCAAACCAAGTCAATCAAAAAGAGATCTGGAGACATTTATGTTGTTATGCTTGGCACGGCTGCGGAAAATGTGGGCTATCCCTTAGCTGAGACGCTAAGAAGAGCTAATATTAGTACAATTTGTAACTGTGGTGGAGGAGATATAAAAAAACAATTGCGTCGCGCTGGTAATAGTAACATGCTGATAGCTATTATTATTGGCGAGGAAGAGGCAGCAAGTGGCCAGCTTACAGTGAAGCCCCTGCGGTCAGGTGACCAACAGCTAACAGTAGCTCAAAATGAAATAATAAACGTTCTGCGTTTGCAACTCGAGCGAGAGACTTCGTTCTTTAGGTGAAATCAGATGGCAAAAGATGATCAAATACCCAACCTTCATTTTTCAGAAGATGAGGAAACAGAAAAGATTAAAGATTGGTGGAAAAAAAATGGAATTTCTATAATTGTTGGTTTGGTAATAGGAATTGGAGCTGTTGCAAGCTACCAAGGATGGAACTTTTATCAAAATCGTCAATCAGAAATTGCCTCAGATCTTTATCAGAGCATGTTAAGAAGTTTCGATGCTGGCTCGATAGAAGATGCTCGCATAGAAGCTGATCAGATTATCTCTAATTTTGGATCAACAACATATGCCGATGGAGCTTCTTTAATGTTAGCTAAGTTTGATTTTGAGATCGGTAACCTTGACAAGGCTCGCATTCACCTTAATAGAGTTATGGAAAAATCAAATGACTCAGGATTACGACATATTGCTAGATTAAGGCAAGCCACTATTGCTATAAGTGATGAAGACCTAGATTTTGCGGATGAGTTGCTTGAGATTAGTGAAATAGTTGGATTTGAGTCCCGTTATCACGAATTGCGTGGGGATGTATGGGTAATGCGAAACGAAGATGAAAAAGCAAATAGAGAATATAACTTAGCGTTGGAATACGAAGCTACTGGGTCGATAATGAGTCAAATATTAGAACGAAAACTAAATGATGTCTCATCCTTTAAAGATGATAAATAAAGCTTGAATCATTTTATTAGCTCGTAAAAATTTATTATGATGTGGGTGATTTTATAGAATTTGGTTAGAGAACGAACGCCAAGTAAGTTACGGACATTTGACCCTGATGTGGTTTATCGTTTTTTTGTGACATTTTAATCGAGAAGATAAATTATGCTACCCGTCGTTGCAATTGTAGGTCGACCCAATGTTGGAAAATCAACTCTATTCAACCGATTGACTCGAACTAAAAATGCAATTGTTGATGACCAGCCCGGTATTACACGAGATCGAATGCATGGAATTGCAACCTTCGATGGCAAGGATTATTTGCTGGTTGATACAGGAGGAATGGCAGAAGGGATTGATGAAATTGATTTGAAAGTTGCGTCTCAGGTAGAGCAAGCGCTTGACGAAGCAGATGCTGTCATATTTTTGACTGATTGCAGAAGTGGCAGTTTAAATGCTGACCTCGAGATTGCTCAGCGTCTTCGGGAGGCGACCCAAACGGTATTTGTAGCGGTCAATAAAACAGAAGGATTAGAACCTGATATTGCAGTTTCAGAGTTTCACGAGTTGGGATTAGGAAGGCCATTTCCGATTTCTGCAAGAAAAGGGTCAGGAGTGCAGTATTTGATTAAATCAATGGCTGGCGATTGGCCTAAGGCAAATCTCACTAGAACAGGGGACTTTCCTCGCGTAGCAATTATTGGCAGACCTAATGTGGGAAAATCTACATTAGTGAATTCCTTGTTGGGAGACCAGCGAATGATTGTAGCTGATCTGCCTGGCACAACAAGAGATAGTGTTTCTATCCCTTGTGTACTAAAAGGCCAGAAATTTACTTTAATTGATACAGCTGGTGTTCGTCGAAAATCTAGGACTAAGGAATCCATCGAGAGATATTCGGAAATTCGGACCTTACAAGCTATTGCAGGGTGCAACGTGGTTATTTTGGTATTAGATGGGTATGATGGAATTGCCCAACAAGACAAAACAATAGCTGGGTTAATTATTCAATATGGACGAGCAATTGTGTTAGCGGTAAATAAATGGGACAAGCTTGATTTTCATGTAAGAACTCAACTAGATAAAGCTTTAACTCGTGAGTATTCATTCTTGCCAGTGCATGATGCTATTAAGATTTCTGCATTATATGGCAGTAATTTAGGATCATTAATAAAAGCAACAAAACTAGCTTACAAATCTGCAACAAAGAATCTACCGACAGGACAGCTAAATCGAGTGCTCGCGGATGCTGTAAAAAAACATCCTCCACAGCGAATATCAGGCAGGCTTACACAGCTCAAATATGCGCATCAGGGTGGCCGAAACCCATTGATAGTAGTCATTCATGGTAATTCAGTTAATCGGTTATCTCCTAGCTACAAAAAGTATTTGGCAAAATATTTTGCAAAATCATTTAATTTAATGGGCTCTCCAGTGCGAATTGAAACACGAGCAAGTGCTAATCCTTATAGTTAAACTATAGAGTTAATCGTCTTCGTGAGATTTTTGTTCAGGTGATTTAACCATCTGAAGAGTAATCCGATCTGATCTTTTTTTTACATGATCTACAGTTGAGTCGATGGAGCCATCTGCTATTTGAGTCCTTAGTTTTTGTCCAGGCCGAACCGTATTGGCATGAGTTATTAATTTTCCATTATCTCTGTCTGTTAGAATTGCATATCCTCGATTTACCGTATGATAAGGGCTTAAGGCACGAAGTCGAGCAGACGCAGATGAAAGCCTATTAACTTTGCTTTCTACTAACATTTGACTTGTTAATGCAAAACCTTCTCCAATTTTAGTAACATGCATTTGATATTTTTCAATTATAGATTTTGGAGATAGATTACTCAATTTTTGATGCAATATTAAAATTTTGATCTCATTTTTTTGAGCAATAGTATTGTATGAGAAAACATGACGAGAGTTTATCGAATGTAATCGCTGTCGATGGGAATGTAAAAGATCGGATGGGTGACGTATACGAATTGACAAGCCGTCAATATATTGGGAGTACGATTGAAATCTGGATTCAACTGAGTTTTTTAAACGTCGATTATATGAGGTAATTTTTTTTACTAACTCCCAACCATCTGGTGTTGTAGCTTCAGCTGCAGCTGTTGGAGTTTCAGCCCGGAAATCAGCAACATAATCTGAGAGAGTCACATCAATTTGGTGACCAATCCCTGTAACAATTGGAATATTACTGGAATATATTGCACGAACAACAAGTTCTTCATTAAATGCCCATAAATCTTCGAGTGAACCGCCTCCTCTAGCCAAAATCACAACATCGCAGCGTTTAGTTTCATTTGCTACGGTTAGTGCACGTGCTATTTGGGGTGCCGCCGTTTCACCTTGAACAGTCACGGGGAATATTTGTACATTAGCTATCGGATAGCGCCTTTTTAAGGTGCTTAGAATATCTCTTATTGCAGCGCCAGACAAAGATGTAATTACGCCTATACAGTCTGGAATTTTGGGTATCGGTATTTTATGTAACTCATCAAACAGACCGTCTCTATAAAGTTTATTTTTTAGTTCTTCAAATTGTCTTCGCAATATTCCTTCGCCGGCAGGCTCAAGAAATTTAACAATGATTTGAAATTGACCACGAGACTCATAAAAGGAAGGCTGACCTCTTAGATGGACAGCCTGCCCATCTTGAAGAGTGAGAGATCGGTTAGAGCCTACTCCTCGAAAAAAAGCGCAACGAACCTGTGCATTCTTATCTTTCAGCGTAAAATACAGGTGACCTGAAGCGGGGCGTGCGAGATTTGAGATTTCGCCAGCAATCCAGATTTCTTTATAGTTGCCGTCAATGAGATTTCTTATTTCTCTATTGAACTCTGCGACTGAATAGATCACATCTTCCATGGATCCAGATTATCGTTTCTAGCGGAGAAGAGCAATAGCCTTCATGAATTCGTTAGTAGTAGTATTGTTAAAGAGTACTAAGTAAAATCAGTTTTGGAAATCTAGTGGTATATCTAATAATTTTTTTGCCGTTAATTTTTAGATTTTTAGTTCTCAATTCTAAATTATTGACTTCTCCATTTACCACGGCATAACTAAACCTTATACTAAGGTTATGAATATTGCTGAACTCGCACTGACTTTCGATGACGTTTTGTTAGTTCCAGCGTTGTCTGGAATATTGCCGAGTAAAGTTGATTTGAGCGTTCAAATTACTAGCGGTATTTCTCTTAAAATTCCTTTTTTATCTGCCGCTATGGACACTGTTACTGAAGCTAACACTGCGATTGGTATGGCGCAAGCTGGTGGCTTGGGAGTAATTCATCGAAACATGAGCCCAGGGAAGCAAGCGCTGGAAGTAGCTAAAGTAAAAAAATTTGAAAGTGGAGTGATCATTGATCCTGTTTGTGTGCAGGATACCGCAACGGTTCGAGATGTCGTAGAAATTGTTCGTGAAAAGAGAATATCTGGAGTCCCGGTTTTGGATCAAAATAATCGACTGACTGGAATTGTTACCAGTCGTGACCTTCGATTCGTTCCAGCTGATGATGTCGGTGTGAAGGAAATAATGACTCCGAGAGATCAGCTTGTAACAGTATTTCCAGATGCTGAAAGCGAAGAAATTGAGTTTTTGCTCCACAAACATCGAATAGAAAAGATACTGATAGTTAATCAGGACTTTAATTTGGTTGGCTTAGTTACTGCTAAAGACCTAAGAAAGAAAGTTGATTTTCCTCTCGCATCTAAAGATTCTAGAGGGCGTTTACGCGTTGCAGCAGCTATTGGTACTGGAAACGATACTCAAACTCGTATTGAGGAACTGCTCAAGGTCGGAGTTGATGCGATTGTTATTGATACAGCACATGGCCATTCTATGTTGGTTTTAGAGCTGGTCAATCAAATCAAGCGTGATAATCCGAAAATTGATCTTATTGCAGGCAATATTGCAACAGCTGATGCTGCGATTGCACTAGCTTCGGCAGGAGCAGATGCTGTAAAAGTGGGTATTGGACCTGGGTCTATCTGCACTACACGCGTAGTTGCAGGGGTAGGTGTACCTCAAATCACAGCAGTATATAACGTGGCGTCAGTCCTTAGAGGGAGTAACGTAGGCGTGATAGCGGATGGCGGTATTCGATTTTCAGGTGATATAGCAAAAGCCATTGCTGCTGGTGCGCATGCAATTATGCTAGGTGGATTATTGGCTGGGACCGATGAATCGCCTGGTGACATCGAAATGTACCAAGGAAGATCGTACAAAAGTTATCGAGGAATGGGATCTATAGGTGCTATGCAGCAAGGTTCTAAAGATAGATATTTTCAAGGAACAGAAACTGATCCTAATAAGTTAGTTCCAGAGGGGATAGAGGGCCGCGTTCCTTACAAAGGTCCTATGAATAATATCGTACATCAGCTTGTTGGAGGATTGCGCGCCAGCATGGGGTACACTGGATGTGAAAATCTGGATCAAATGCGAAAAGAGTGCCAGTTCGTCAGAATTACTCAAGCGGGAGTTAACGAAAGCCATGTGCATGATGTGCAAGTTGTAAAGGAGTCACCGAATTATAAGCTCGGAGACTAGGGCACATGGAGTTAAGTCAATAAAAGATATATTTGCAATGAGCTTAGTATCCTCGTCAGCCTGTAATCGAATTCTAATAATTGATTTTGGCTCGCAGTATACGCAACTTATCGCACGACGAGTCCGAGAAGCTGGTATTTATTGCGAGATATATCCTTATAAGAGCGAACGAGACCGGATTTCTAAGTTTGCTCCACAGGGAATCATTTTATCAGGCGGTCCTGATACGGTTACGGAAGATCAAACACCTCGACCCGATCCATTTTTGTTCGAGCTAGATAAGCCAATATTAGGTATATGTTATGGGATGCAAGCTATATCTATTCACTTCGGCGGTCAGGTGGAGACTGCTGAAAAACGAGAATATGGGCCAGCAAAAGTCACATTAAATGTAAAAAATAGCTTATTTGATGGGTGTGGTGAAATTTCTGGTGACTCTAACCAACTAGAGGTCTGGATGAGTCATGCAGATACAGTTATTGATTTACCAAACGATTTTGAAGTAGTTGCCTCGAGCAAAAACGCTCCTATGGCAGGGATTGCGAACGAAGAAAGAAAAATCTATGGTTTGCAGTTTCATCCAGAAGTCACACACACTTCTGACGGAGCTACTATCATCAAAAATTTTGCGATAGATGTTTGTGGTTGCAGACCGACTTGGACATCAAATCGCATAATTGAAGATCTTATTGATGAAGTAAAGGTTACGGTAGAATCAAACAAAGTCTTACTAGGATTATCTGGGGGTGTTGATTCATCGGTAGTCGCAGCGTTGTTACATAGGGCAATCGGAAGTCAGTTGATCTGCGTTTTTGTAGATAACGGATTGTTACGATTAGGGGAGGCAGAGACTGTGATGACAGTTTTTAAGGAGCACCTCGGTGTTCGGGTCATAAAGGTTAATGCGGCAGATCGTTTTCTATCTGAACTACAAGGTATTTCAGATCCAGAGGAAAAGAGAAAAACAATCGGTCGAGTTTTTATTGAAGTTTTTCAGGAGCAAGCTGTGCTACTGAAGGATATTAAATGGTTGGCGCAAGGGACAATTTACCCAGATATCATAGAATCTGCAGGAACACCCGGAACTTCAACGAAAACAATTAAATCACATCATAATGTTGGAGGTTTACCAGATTCTCTTAACTTAAAGTTACTTGAACCCCTCGCAAAATTATTTAAGGATGAAGTTCGTAATATTGGAACTCAGCTTAATTTGCCATCTGACATGATTAATCGCCATCCATTTCCAGGTCCGGGACTCGCTGTGCGAATTCTTGGCGAGGTGACTAGCGAATATGTTACTGTTCTTCAAAAAGTAGATTCAGTATTCATTGATGAACTTAAGCAAATGCGTTTATACGACACGATAAGTCAGGCATTTGCAGTCTTTTTGCCGATCAAGTCAGTTGGTGTTGTTGGGGATGAGCGTTCATATGAGTACGTTGTTGCTTTACGTGCTGTTGAGACAACAGACTTTATGACTGCTGATTGGTCTAGATTACCGTATGAATTTTTGGATACAGTTTCTAGAAGAATCATTAATGAGGTTAGAGGGATAAGTCGCGTAACTTATGACATTTCTTCCAAACCACCTGCTACTATCGAGTGGGAGTAGCTAGTAATCCCAACATACACGTAATTTTTTCTGAAAATAGTGGTTAAAATATCTGGGTAGTCCGGACTAAGAGTAAACTTGAACAAGTGTGAAAATGAGGACGCAGGCTCCAAGTACAGCGTTCTAGCAAAATTTCTTCATTGGTGTTTTGTAATTTTGTTTGCTTACGGAATATATAAGCAAGTAGAGAATATTGATCAGTTAGAAGATATTTCCTTACTTCAGTCCGAAATAGTTTTTGCTTTAGTATTCCTATTTTTCCTAGTTTTTCGTTTCTTTTACATGACCAAAACACAGAAGACTTCTTTACCAACTGACACTCCCAAGTCTCAAAAATTAGCAGCCAAAATAGTGCATTTTTCAATGTACATGTCCCTTGTTGGAATAGCATTCACAGGTTTGATGATAGGTTACTTCTTTTGGTTAGGCCTAAAGAATGGATTTTTAATTGATTTTTTAATTTTGATGCATGAACTTTTGGTGCAGGTAATATACTGGTTGATTTCTATTCATGTTGTCGCTGCAATATATCATCGATTAAAAAAAGACGGTGTATGGAATTCAATGGTCCCATTTTGGAAAGAACGCAGCAATCCTGCTGGAAAAAATTTTAATCAAAAAAAAGAGTACTGATTTGCCGACAGTAAATATGAAAGTGAATAAGAATTTTATTGAATATCGTTCAAATTGCATGAATTTTTTCTTTAAATGGTAAATATATTAGGGAATTTATATTTATCCTTCATCAAAGCTCGTTAATCAAACCGGCATCATGAACTCAATGCATATGAAAGTGACCAAATCAAATATCGACGAATATCAGACTAATGGTGTGATTATGTTACGGAATGTTTTTACACCGTGGGTGGATGGTATCCGCGAAGCGATAGAGCAAAATAAACGTAATCCAAGTTGGCGTGAACGCACTTATAGATCTGAAGACCCCGAGGAAAGTGAGTTTTTTCAAGATTACTGCGTCTGGTCAAAGTTTCCTGGATATCGATCTATAGTCGAATGTTCACCTATGGCTGAAATTGCAGCAAGGTTAATGCGCTCCAAGGTGGCTCGTATTTTTCACGATCACATACTTGTGAAAGAGCCGGGTAATTCCATTGTTACTCCTTGGCATCATGACCAGCCGTATTATTTCGTTGAAGGATCGCAGTGTGTAAGTTTTTGGATACCAGTTGACCGAATTCCACGAGAGCGCTGCATCGAATATGTTGTTGGATCTCATCTATGGGGAAAGAACTACACTGCTAAACGTTTTGATGGAACAGATTTATATGCCAATGATCGGAATGAAAGAATTCCTGATGTGGATGCTGATCGAACCGCATTTGACATATGTAGTTGGGCGGTAGAGCCTGGTGATGCGATTGCGTTCAATTTTCGTACATTGCATAGTGCTCCAGCAAATTATTCTTCTTTTAGAAGACGAGTGACCTCAATACGATGGGTGGGTGATGATGCTAAATTTATAAAGCGCCCGGGACGTACATCGCCAGATTTTCCAGATCTTGCCTATGAAGACGGTTCATCTTTTGAAGGGGAAGAGTTTCCGATAATTTATACTCGGTGATACTTCAATACAGAGCAGAAATTATGTCATTAAATCCAGACAGCTTAACTTTAAAAAATTCCAACTTTGAAAAAGTAAATTGATATTGGCTATTAGCGACACAACAATCCCATGCACATTAAGCAATGTACCATTCTCTACTACTGTGATACTGAAAACTGGATTGAAAGAATTGTAATAGAAGAGTTCCAATTAAATATTTATCTAGGCACTGATTTAATAGGCGCTATGGCATTGACCTTGGAAGAGAAGAGGTTCTATTAACTGGGTTATCGGTTAGGTTTAGAATTGTGAAGGTGTGGTTATGCAGTCGAAGCAGTATTTTATTATTTTCGTTGCAAGATGCCAGCTAACAAAAATAGTGCAAGAGCTTACGAAAATAATTGTGCGTTTATTGGAGTTCTAAAAAATATTTTTTTTACAATTGGAAAAAGCAAAA
>MDTE01198001.1_pt1 | contig 60202 bp, 56 predicted proteins | sample 811231 | NCBI WGS metagenome assembly MDTE01 (sample SAMN05326651, study PRJNA326480) | marine metagenome | isolation source: seawater | place: Indian Ocean: Red Sea | collected 2010
ATTAATTGTAGTGGTTGGTTCAGTAGTAGCGGCATGTGCTTTTTTACTTCGCCTTATACCTGATAGTGATTCAGTCTCAAAAAACTCAGAAGTATGGAAAAAAACAATTTATCTTTTAACTTTTATAATACTAGTCAGCGCTAGTACATGGCTTGCTGAACCTTCAGATAGTGCAATAGGTGCTTTATCAATCGTTGGGGTTTTAACTTTAATAGCTCTCGGCATGCCAATTTCTATTGCTCTGTTATCAACAGGTTTTTTAGGGCTTGCCCTGCTTAAACGAGACTTTCAAACCGCAACAGATATTTTATCTTTAGCTGCACAAGGCACAATTTCTGAATATGTATTTGCTACAGTACCATTATTCATTTTGATGGGTTTATTCGTTAGCATCTCTGAAATTGGTAGCGATAGCTTCAAAGCTGCCCAAAAGGTTTTTGGTCGAATTATTGGAGGCCTTGGTATTGCAACGGTTGCTGCTAATGCTGTTTTTGCAGCAATTACGGGCATATCAATAGCATCTGCCGCGATTTTTTCTAAGATTGCTGTCCCAGAAATGGTTGCCCGAGGTTATTCACCCAAATTCGCTGTAGGTTTAACCGCTGGATCAAGTGTTCTCGGGATGCTAATACCCCCTAGCCTACTACTCATAATTTATGGTGTGATAGCTGAGGTATCTATTGGCGCTCTTTTTATTGCCGCGATAATACCAGGCATCATCCTTGCGGGTGCTTTCGCAATTGGCGTAATTCTTATGGCAGCGCTGTGGCCAACGTTTGTAGGTAAACCAAGTAGGCAAGATCAAGCTGATCCAGACCAACAAAATGCATTTTTTGCAGTTCTCCCAATAGCAGGGTTAATTATATTGGTATTGGGAGGAATCTATGGTGGTTTTTTTACTCCTACAGAAGCTGGTGCTGCAGGAGCTTTTGCTGCAATGTGTCTTGCTCTGCTTAAAAAACGACTTACATGGTCAGGACTCTGGAATGTAATGCAGGAAACTGGTCAGGTAGCAGTAACAATCCTATTCCTCATTATCAGTGCGAGTATTTTTAGTAGAATGTTAACTCTTACTGGTTTACCAGGTGATATGGCTACTTACCTAGGATCTCTGGGCCTCAGTCTAACTGGATTTTTAATCGTTTACCTACTTTTACTAATTCTTCTTGGTATGGTACTGGACTCAACATCCATACTTTTAATTCTGTTGCCTCTAGCGTTGCCGGTTGTTGGGGAATTTAATGGAGATTTAATTTGGTTTGGAATTGTTACGGTAATAGGCGTAGAAATTGGCCTTATGACACCACCACTTGGATTAAGCGTCTATGTAATTAAATCTAGCTTAGAAAAAGAAAATATTAGTCTAGGAAGCATTTTTGCAGGTGCCTTTCCATTTGTCTTAATAACACTTGTGGTCACACTACTTTTAATTGCATTCCCTCCTTTGAGCTTAATGCTGCTCTAGGAATTATTTATCGTTGGAATAATTTTCTATTTTTTCTTTATATACTAGCCATAGCCCTATCACTGAAAAACCAACAATATCTGTGATAAATCCCTGAGTTAATAGTAGAGTCCCAGCAATTCCTATTGTAATACGACCATATATTTTTAGTTCACTTAGCAGAAAACCCACGATAGTTGCAGCAAGTAAAAATACTCCTAGCAAACCTGTTAAAGCTGTAGAGATGATCTCAAAAATCGTACCCTGAAATAAAAGCCCTGGTCCAAAGAAAAATGCAAAAGGTAACAAATAGCATACAAACCCATAACGAAAAGCTGTCCACCCAACTTTGTTTATATCAGCCTGTGCCACTCCTGCAGCAACATAAGATGCTAGTGCAACAGGAGGCGTTATAGTAGAAACACATCCAAAGAAAAAAACAAACATATGCGCCGTAAGTAAAGGAACTCCCATATCAGATAAAGCCGGAGCTACAACTGTCGCAAGAATAAGATAAGACGCTGTTGTTGGTAATCCCATACCTAAAATAATAGCGGCAATCATTGTGAGTATAAGGCCAAAAAATGGAACCCCACCAGACAATGAAATGATAAAAATAGATAACTTAGATCCAAGACCAGTTATGGCCATAATTCCAGAAATTATTCCAGCTGATGCACATGCTACTGAAATTGGCACTGCGCTTTTTACTCCTTTTATAGTTGCGCTTGCAATTTTTATAAAAAACTCTTTTGAAATTTTTCGTACTGCTAAAAGATGCAGGACAAGAATTAATATAATCGAGTAAAAAGAAGACAAGACCGGCGAATACCCAGATACCATCATTCCGATAAGAGACACAAATGGAACTAAAAAAGGAATACCGGCAAAAAGTGTTTTGTAAAATGGTTCATTACTTAGTTCATCATCACCATCAAAGGCTATTTCACTTTTAATTGCCTGCAAATGCACTACGAACAATATTGAAAAGAAAAATAGTAAAGCTGGCATTAAGCCAGCTTTCATTATGTTTATATATGGTGTACCTACAATTTCAGCCATTATAAATGCAGCAGCACCCATCACAGGTGGCATTATTTGACCCCCAGTAGAAACTACCGCTTCGATTGCACCAGCTTGGTGAGACTTATAACCTTCTTTTTTCATTATAGGAATTGTGAATGAACCCGTCACTGCTACGTTGCCAGCAGCAGAACCGGAAATCATTCCAAGCAAAGTACTAAAAATAACCGCTGTTTTAGCAGATGCAGCTGTAAGACCTCGAGTAATAGAATTAGCAAAATGAAAAAAAAATTTCCCTGCGCCGAATTCAGTCAGATAGGAGCCGAAAATAGTAAATAAAATTATGTATGTAGATGCAACTCCTACAGGTATTCCATAAATACCCTGACCAGTTAAAGAGAGAAAAGAAAGAACACTTTCTAATCTTGCTTCTCGACCAAAGAGCACTCCTGGCAAATATGGTGAAACGAATGGATACAGTAGAAAAATTGATGCAATAGAAACTAAAAAAACACCAACTATTCTTCTTGTTGCCTCAAGAACCAAAAAGATAATGATTCCTGCTATAACAAGATCTAATGTAGTAGTAAGACCGCCACTAAGTGCAATCTCATCCCAACGAATAACTACATAACAACCTGATATACAGGAAACTATAAATAGAAAAGCACTAACCCATCTCTGGAATACACTTATTTGTTGAGAGGAAAAATCCCATGGCTGGAGAAAAACAAGAGCCAGCATGATTGTTAGATGGACAGAACGCACAATCATTGTTGATAAAACAAGAACCCCAGATACATTGGCCAAATGAAAAAGACCTAAGATTAGAGCTAGTGAGCCAATGAAAACAGCACGAGTATTATTAAAAACCCACTCTCTTAAAATCATGAAATATCCTATTAGCGCATGAAATATTGAGAGGCGCCAGGATGAAGAGGAATAGGTAAAAGCCCAAGCTGGGTAGGATCAATTTGATTTGCAATAGCATTAGTTGTCTGTAATTGCTGCAAATTCCCATAAATAGATTTAACAATTTCAAAAACAAACTCTGAACTAGCACTACCAGAAACTATTAAAATATTTGGGACAGCAAGAAGAGTTGACCCATTTTTAGTGTCATACACCTCTTTTGACATATTCACTAAATAATAATAAGGATTATTTTCCACAAATCGATTCATAATCTCAGTATCAATCTGAATAAATGATAATTCTTGAGTAGCTCTAGTTTGCAAAACACCTGCTGCAGGAAAACCTGCTAAAGCAAATGCAGCATCAACATTACCGTCTCCAAGCTGGCTAAAGCCATCAGAATAAGACAGAAAACTTGGCACAATATCTTCAAGGGACATACCATGCGCTTCAAGCAACAACCGGGCCAAAGATACTGTTGGACCGCCAGCTGCGCCTAAAGCAATTCGCCTCCCCTTAAGCTGCTCAAAACTTGTAATACCATTATCTGCACGAGAAATAAGATGCAGAACACTTGGATGCAATATACCCGCAGCTAAAATATCTAATGGTTCCTGATAGGGATTTTGTCCAGCATATGCAAAGTAAGCAAGATCAGCATTAGTTAGAGCCAATTCCATATCACCACGATCAATTAGGCGAGGGTTTTCCACAGCACCCCTAGTAACAATTGGTACCATGAAGACCCCATCCATATCTTGAGAAACCAGACCGGATAGCCCTTGTCCTAGAGGATAGTAGGCGCCCCCGAGTGCAGCTGTTCCAAGTCTTATTTCTTCTCGATCTGTAGGCGGTGAGCAACCCGCTATCATTAAAGATACTGTAATTAATATAAAACTTCTTAATCTATATTCAAATAATAGTTCATTAATAAAAAAATGATCAGATTTATATATAAAATATTTTTTCATAATCAAACTCTTATCGAGTCTTGGATAAACCCACAAGAAGGACCATGCAGAAAGACATAAAGATCAACAAAATTAAAAAAAAATTAAACTCTCTAACATGAAGCGCACTAGAGCCTAAAATACCTAAAATCAAAAAAACTCCCGCAAGAATAACCCAATGCCACCATGGCCCTCTAAATAATTTATTTAACTTAAGCATGCAAAGATGAGTGACTACTAGCATAGCGATAGAAAATTCCTATAGATCCTAATGACATCAGCCAATAAAAATAACCAGGATATCCAAGCAGCAATTCTAGTGGTGGGAAAAATAATACTAATGAAAAAGATGCAAGCACTATTCTATGAATAAAAGAATACTCCAGACCTTTATACCAGCCTTCTAATGCAACAGAAAGAGACCAGAGTCCAATAAGGGATGTGATAAAAGAAACAAGGCTTAGCCATTTAGGTCCATTTAATACAAGACTTGAGTTATAGACGAATGCAAAGGGAACAACGTACTTAGCTATTCCAACTCTAGCTGAAGTAAGCGCAGTACGCATTGGACCAGACCCAGCAATACCTGCTGCAGCAAATGACGCTAAGGCTACAGGAGGGGTAATTGTTGAAACGACACCATAGTAAAAAGCAAACAAGTGTGCTGCCATTGGCTCAACTCCCATTTCGATAAGAGCTGGAGCTACAAGCGCTGCCACAGTAATGTATACCGCAGTTGTAGTCATTCCCATTCCTAAAATAATAGCTGCGCCCGCTGTTAACACTAGCAACAAAAAAAGGTTTCCACCCGACAGGGAAATTACAGAATTTGTAAACTTAAGCCCAAGACCAGAAGCAAAAATAGCCCCAATTATGATCCCTGCACAAGCACAAGCGACAGTAACTGGCACAGCATTTCTAATGCCAGCTTCAAATGCTGCTAACAAATCAAAAGTACTTAAACGTGTATTAGAAGAAATAAAGCTCAGCACAAATAAAACTATAATCCCTGCAAAGGCAGCAAGCATTGCTGTATAACCTGCAACTAATAATGCAATTAAAACTATTAAAGTTAATAACTGATGCCATCCAGAACTTAAAACTTCTTTAACATTTGGTAATTTATTTTTCTCTATATGTCTAACTCCGCTTTTATCAGCCTCTAGATCAACCATGAAATAAACAGTTGCAAAATAAAGTATCGTGGGAATAATTGCAGCTAATAAAACAGCGACATAATTTACTCGCAAATACTCTGCAATAATGAACGCTGCTGCACCCATAATTGGTGGTGTAATCTGACCGCCTGAAGAGGAACAGGCCTCGACTGCAGCAGAAAAACGAGGGCTATAACCAATTTTTTTCATCAGTGGTATCGTAAACGATCCGGTCGTAGCAACATTTGCAACTGCTGATCCAGAAACGGTCCCTAGAAATGCGCTAGCTACAACAGACGCTTTTGCAGGTCCTCCTCGAAGATGCCCAGTAAGCGCAATAGCAAGATCTAAAAAAAACTTTCCAGCACCTGAACGCACAAGTACTGCTCCAAATATTATGAATAAAACTATATAAGTTGCAGCAACCATTATAGGAATGCCAAATATTCCATCTGCACGAACAAACAAAACATCAACTAGTCGAGCATAAGAAACAGGTGGGCCAAAAAAAAGTCCCGGAAAATAATTAGCAGTTAATGCGTGTACAACAAAAAAGGCTGTAATCATGACCATAGGAAGTCCAACAACCCTTCGGGCTGCTTCCAATACCAATCCAAGTAAAAGTGAGCCAACAATCACATCACTTGAATTTAAGTTCCCTTCACGTTGTTGAAATTCCTGTATGTCATAAAGAGTGTAAATTTGAATGGACAATACAGTTAAAACAAAGCCGATATCAATAATCAATCCAATTAACTTGCGTAGATCTATTTGCCCTTCAGAGGTAACAATTGGATCTGTTAAAGACTTTCTCCATAAAGGAGTTGTTAGAACAGCTAATACCAACATACCAGTCAAATGAGTACTTCTAAATGCACGACTTTCAGGAGTACCAAATGCTGCAACAAAAAGATGGAAGAACGCCAACGAAATTGAAACACTTGATGCAATAAGCAGCAACCACCAAATCAAGCTAGTAGGTGATGCTGAGTGAAGTTTGCCTATGAAGGAACTTTGCTTTCTCTCAGATAAAACCAAATCATCAACGGTAGTTTCTACTACTTGTTTCACGCTGAGCCATTTAGTTAGTCAGAACGGTTACGCCATTTTCCTGATAAAACCTTAGCGCTCCCGGATGAACCGGTATGCCAGCACCAAACAAGGCCATATCAAGACGAGCCTGCTCCCAGGTATCTGCAACTGCCACTAATTCTCCATGAGCATCCCACAAGGATTTAGCCATGGAATAGACTAATTCATCCGACAAGCTCTGGTTAACAACTAAAGTTGTCATCGAACCTAATGTAGTAACAGGTGCACGTACACTCCCATAATGCTTTTCAGAAATAACTATTGAAATATACCCTGGATTTTCAGCAATTATTTCAGTCAAAACTCTTTCTTCAATTGGCAGAAACCGGATACCAGGCCGAAATTCCAAATCCAAGAAGAATGCTTGCGGCAAACCTGACATGGCGAAAGCCGCATCAATATGACCATCTTTCATTAAAGCTACAGAATCTGTATATGAAACATGATGAATAGTTCCGCCATTTGCAGCAATGCTGTCGACGGGAATACCATATTTGTCCATTACTGTGCCAAAAACCGTATAACCGGAATCAGTTAGCTTTCCAGGACTTAAGTTACGACCCTGAAGATCATAATAACTATATACATCTGATGATTCAGGAACTGCTACATGATATGCCGCAGGATAAAGACTAGCAAAATGTCTTAGATTAGTATGGGCCTCATCAAATGGAGCTTCGCCAATAAATGCGCTATGAGCACTGTAAGCATAGGTATATCCAACCTCTGCCTCTCCATTAGCAACATCCCTAAGATTACCTACCCCACCGCCCGGACCTGAAGAGGCAGCTACACCAGGAATTTCTCGCTGAAAAATTTCAGCCTGTTTCGCGCCTAAAGGATACCAGTATCCACCAGCAGGTCCTGATGCAACGCGAATAAACGTTTGCTCCCCTGGGCTACATGCGATCAAGCAGTAGAGCCCAAGAAAAATAATTACCCCTTTACTGAAAACAACCGATGCTCGAAGCGTCAACAGATATCCCCTGCTTTTGGCATTTTTTTATTTATTTATTTAGCTATCATACCAAGAACTCAAGAACATAATTCACTATTAAAAACGTAATATTGACCAGTTAAATAGCAGTCTAAAGATAAAAGGAGTTTCTAATGGGAATAAGAAGGGTAATAACCGGTCACGATGGTTCTGGTAAAGCCATAGTCATCTCAGACAAGGAAGCGTCTAATATCGTTCGACCTGAGCACCGTCCAGGGGTTGCTATACATAATCTTTGGAGAATTGACTCTACTCCAGCTAATGTCTATGGAGAAGAAGACACTACTACTGAAACCATTGGGCTCTTGCCCCCTGAAAACGGGTGCGTATTTAGAATTATTGAATTCCCACCTGAGAAGGGTTGGATAGAAAATATCGATGATTCAGCAGCAAAAACTGCTTGGGCATCTATAGGTGCAGAACACGTCAGAGACACTAGTGGGAAACCACCACACCCATTAATGCATCGCACTGAGACTGTTGATTTTGCGTTATGTCTCGAAGGTCAGATACATATGGTTCTTGATGATTCTGAGGTATTAATAAAAAAAGGTGATGTAGTAATTCAAAGAGGGACAAACCATGCTTGGAGCAACAGAACTGATACAGTATGCAAAATGATGTTCGTTCTAATTGATGGAACGTTTGAGAACTAACTAATGCTAAATTATCACAACTAGTGATCTAATTTTTTAACCGAAAAATTACTGTTAGAGATAATCAGATTACAGATATGCAATTAACCGCCCACCAACAACGGCCAAAATCCAGAAGGCTAATGATGTTCCTGCAAGAAGCATACTTATCTGGGGAACCTCACCACTTGCATCCCATCCAGCTGCATCACGCTTAAGTACTTTTTGCGTGTAGTGCAAATTAGCGATACCAAGGATAATAAAGGTGATTTTCAAAATAAACGGAAAGTTAGTTATGTAAAAGTTTGCCTGCGCCATAAAAAGGGAAAAGCCAGAAAATATATTAAGCGCAATACCAATCCAACCAAAAACCATAAGATCATTTATTGCTGAAAAAGGAATTGGTTTAAAAAAACCAAACATTCGCATGTTCAATGTAAACATGATGCCAACAATGATCGCTAAGCCTACTGCATGCATTGAAAGCATAAGCGGCCACCCTACAAGTCCGGCAACAATCCATTGGGAATATGCTGTGTTTTCCAGCAAGCATAGCAAGTAAGGATTATCCGGTATGCAATATTCCATTCCCATAATTCTTCCTCTTATGCTCTATCGCTAACGTCAGCATCTTTGTCGATCAAATAAACCACAGCACAAGACACAACAAGCACTGCTATTACAACAAGAAGCGCAATTATAAAACCCATGGACTAGCCTCCATCTCCGTAGTAAGGCAATAGTCGGCCAAAGACCAGCACACAGCCCCAGGATAAAATCACCAGCACCGCCATTACTTTAGATATCAAAGGCGCATCCTCGCCAGATTTAACCTTCCACATCTCATCAAAAATTGTGAAATAAAGAATCGCAATAGCGCCTATTACCAACCATATAATCTTTGGCGGAAACCCATCCATTGCAACGTAGCGACTAGAATCTGCAATAAAGAAAAATACTCCGGTTATAACATTGATAAGTAATCCTGCCGCGCCTAAAGGTAGTAATCGATGCATTGCAGAAAATGGTACCGATTTAGCTACGCCTAATACCCGCAATCCAATTACTGTCACAGCACCAAAAACCAAAGCCATTCCAATAAAGTGCGCTGCTTCCATGGAAGGCCACGCCCATATAAAGCTCTGGATGGTCGATTCAACAAATTCGACTATACCTGAACCTTGTGCTGCTCCGGCAGCGTCGTGAAGACCTGGCCGAACAATTGTGCCTCCTACGCTACCTGTCTTAAAAAGATAAAAAACTGAAAGTACTGAAAACCCTAAAATAGCTTGAAGACTCCAAGAGTGTGCACGTGAAAAACGTCTCTTTTGCCACAAAGCTAACCAAGCAACACATCCGGCCAATCCTAAAAAGAGAAATGCCATTAGGGCCGCATCCTGATGGGCTAGGATCACATCCATAGAAGTATCATTACGCCCCTGGTATGCCCACCTTGCTGCAGCACCAGTTATATAAGTGGGTATAGACAAAATTCCTAAAAGCACAAAAAGCACAAGACTAACCTGCTCAATATCTGTACTTTTCACTTCAACATTGGAACTTAGCCAACTTCTCCAGTTAATGGAGTAAAGAAATAACCCCAACGCAATAACGGTCCCATATACTGGAAGATGGTTCAAAACAATGTGAAGGTGTGGACCGCTGCTCGGTATGAAGTCCATATGTTCTTGCCTAAAAAGTGCTACTTCTAATTGCGATGGACTGTACAACACGATCAAGATAGATGCAATTTCAAAACAGCATTGCAAACAAGAATGAATATCAATAAGAAATATTATCAATCATTAAAAAAGCCATATGTGATTGAATTTAACCTATAAATAAATGTAAACATTCAACTTTAAATGATGTGATAGTGTACTGATAGATGGATAAGTATTTTTGACAGGATATAAGCTACTCGGGACAAAAAATATGATTAAAGTTTTGGTTTCAGGATATGGTGTTATAGGGCAGAGACTTGCTGATGGTGTCGCATTGCAAGGAGATATGGAACTTGTAGGTGTAGTAGATGCATCTCCCACACTAACAGTACAAACCCTTAGAGATAAAGGCATGCCTTATAAACTTTTTGCAGCATACGATGAAGCCGCAAAAACTCTTAAATCTGCAGGCATACCAGTCTCTGGCACGATGGAAGAAATACTCCCTGAAGTAGATATAGTCCTAGATGCCGCTCCTGGAGGAATTGGAGAGAAAAATAAAGACCTGTATTTAAAACATGGCAATAAAGCAATCTTTCAAGGCGGTGAAAGAGATGAAATTGCTAAAGTTTTTTTTCATGGCTATGCAAACTACGAGGATGGACTAAATCAGGATTTTTTAAAGTTAACCTCATGCAATACAACTGGTTTAATCCGCACTATAGATTGCTTGGACAGAGCAGTGGGAGTGAAACGAGTTGCAATTACTATTGTAAGACGTGTTGCTGATCCTGGTGATTATCATCGCGGCATCGTAAATGCACTGCAAGTCGACAAAGCTCCTAATCACCAAGCAGTTGATCTTATGAATATCATGCCGCATGTTGATGCAACAGGATTATTAGTTCATACACCAATAACTCATGGGCATTTCATATCAGTTTTAGCAACACCAAATGATGATTTAACAGTAGATGAGGCGAAAAAGCTTTTTTATGCACATGATCGAATTAGGCTTGTTTCAATAGATCAGGGCTTTCAAGGTAACGCATCTATATTCAAATATGCACGGGACTTAGGAAGGTCTCGCGGAGATATCTACGAAGTTCCGATTTGGGAAGATACTTTTGTTAAATCTGGAAAAGACATTATGTTTGGAATTCATATACCTCAAGAGTCAGTCACGATTCCAGAATCTATTGATGCTATAAGAGCAGCCATGGGCATGGAAACAGATAGACTAAAGGCAGTAGGAAAGACTAACGAATACCTTGGGCTACCTTACTGGAAATAGACCACGACTTAAGAACTATTTGTCTTAGTGTGTCCCCAATTAACTAACTATGCCTAATTTAACAAAGTTAAACGAATTTGATTACACCAACAAAACAGTTCTACTTCGTGTAGACATAAACTCTCCTATCGATAAACACACAAAAATAATCGTTAATGAAAATCGTATTATTAAAAGCATTCCAACCATAAAAAAACTGCTTGATAGCGGGGCTAAGCTGGCAATCATTGCTCATCAAGGTGACACGCTAGATTATCAAAATTTAATACCTCTTCATGAACACGCAAAAAAACTCTCATTTCACTCTGGGTATACAATCAACTATGTTGATGATGTGGCTGGACCAGAAGCCCAAAAAAAAATAAAAAGCCTACAATCAGGAGAAGCAATCTTACTAGGAAACCTTAGGTACTTAAGCGAAGAAATTTCAACATTTGAAAATAGCGTTAAACTTAAACCACAGGAGATGCTTGACACTTACCTAGTTCGTGGCCTAGCCCCTCTAGTTGATTATTATGTGAATGATGCTTTTGCAGCAGCACACCGAAACTCTCCATCAATGGTCGCATTTCCAGAACTCAAACCAACTGCAGCAGGTGAACTTTTATACAATGAAGTGGCAACACTAGAAAAAGTCATGCATAAACCTGTAAGGCCTTCAGTTTTTATTCTTGGCGGAGCAAAAATTTCAGATGCATTTGGAATGATGGAAAAAGTTTTAGCTGATGGCTCAGTCGATAATATCCTGACCTGCGGAGTTACCGGGGAAATCATGTTAAAGGCTGCCGGATTTCAACTCGGAAGAAAAAAAGAAGAATATCTCAATGATAAGCAACTTAATGTCTTTGTTTCTGATTCTAAAAAATACCTAAAAAAATACAGAGAAAAAATACATATTCCATTGGACTTAGCATTCTCAGTTCATGGAGAAAGAAAAGAAATTTTAATAGAAGATCTCCCAGCTGAACATATGTATAAAGATATAGGTTCACTAACAATAGAAAAGTACAAATCGATCATAAGCAAAGCTCAAACTGTATTTGTTAACGGGCCTCCTGGAGTTTATGAGGAGCCAGAATTCGAGAAAGGCACGCGTGCTATTTGGGAATACATTGCCTCTGCAAAGGGTTTTTCGGTAATGGGCGGTGGAGATACAGTTGCCGCCGCAATAAAATTCAAAAATGATGAGGCAATTGATTACATCTGTACTGCTGGAGGAGCAATGGTTCAGTATCTATCCGGCAAGAAACTACCACTTATCCAAGCTTTGGAGAAAGCATCAAAACAATATAATTCAACCTAGCTTAGATGTCAGATAGTTTTAACAACTTTGCAGCATTTCCACCAACAATAGCTTCTTTATCTCCTTGTGTAAGTGCTGCTGTTTCATTAACAAAACCAACGGGGTCATCCATACCCATATCAAATGGATAATCAGTACCTAGAACAATATGATCGCTCCCGTAAAGCTCGGTCAGATATTCCAGTTGATGATCTGTAAAAACAACTGTATCAAAGTAAAGTTTCTTTAAATAACTTGTCGGTGCATGTTTAATCTCACGACGGCAATCTTCTCTTGCACTATGGGCATGATCAATACGCCCGGAGTAGGCAGATAAATAACCACCGCCATGGGCAACACATATTTTAAGATTAGGGTAACGATCCAAAACCCCATCAAAAATCAAATGATGAACAGCCATGGTTGAATCAAGCGGGTTCCCAATGACATTGATAAAGTAGTGATCTGTCATTCTTCCTCCATCTGAAAACCCATTTGGGTGCAGAAAAACTAAAGTGTCTAATTCCTCAGCTTTTGCAAAAATAGAGTCGAATTTTTTATTTGATAGTTCTTCACCATTTACATTCGTTGATAGCTCTATCCCTCTGAAATCTAAGTCTTTAACTACGCGATCTAGCTCAGACAAAGCCATTTGAGGGTCTTGCATCGGCAACGTTCCTAGACCTACAAATCTATCAGGGTGAGCACTAACAACTTCAGCAATTTCATCATTTATTAGCTGGGAAGAGGTTCGTCCCAAATCAGGCTCTAAAGCATAATAATACTGAAGAGGCACAGGAGAAATAGCCTGAATATCAATGCCCATCTGATCCATATCGGATAATCGTCTCTCCACATCCGTAAGTTGGTCTTTTATAGTTTCCCCCTGTTTAGCATTAACTTCACGAGTAGCTTGGTTAGAAAAACGATGCAATCCATCTGTTTCCATATCAAACACTTCAGCAACAGCTTCGGCTGCTGATGGCACGAACATATGGCAATGCAAATCAACAGTGAATGCCCGTTTATTAGAATTGGATAATACCGTACTAGCTTGTGTTGAAGCCTCATGAATTTCTGGGCTACATTTATAAAACATTCTATTTCTCCGTACTTCATGCTCTACCTAATGCCTTAAACAAGCATTACTGAGCACAAAATTTTTCTTCTATTGGTTATTGAATCTATTCAGACTTCATGTGGCTATCAAAAAAAGCGATCGTATCCGATAGAATAAGTTGTTGGATAGGATCAGGGTCATAGATTCCTTCTGAATCGCGCTGAATAAATATAAACCCGTGATCATCGTGATCATACGATTTCCATTGCACAGTTTTTCCTGCTTCGTTCATGAGCTCAAAGGCTAAACGAAATGTAGCTTGATTATGATCTCGGTCTCTACCAATCACAAAAATAGGCATATCAATGGCATTAATTCTGCTCATAGCCAAACCCATATCGATTCTGTTTCTTAGAGCTTCTACCGCAGTTGTTTGCATACTCTGAGAATTCGCTTCCATTGTTTCCGGTTGTGGCCCAGAATTTTGTTGGGAAGGGTCTAAGGGAAGCGTTGCCAGATAATCCATAGCAGCAGGTTCACTAGCTACACCAGCTCGTATTCCTTGATATTCAGATGCAACCTTGAAAAGCATTTCACCTCCATGGCTTACACCAACCCATCCAATTCTATCTGAATCTACAGCTGGCAAATTTTTAATATACTCAAGAATAGCAATGGAATCTTCATATTCTAATGGACCTCGATTCCAACGATCTCTTCCTTGGAATTCACGCACTGTTAGCTCTGAACCATAAGGGGTATCTACTTCAGCCCGATAACGCATCCAGACAACTGCATAGCCCTCATTAAGAAAGGCTTCAAGGGTACCGCTACCATATTGCGTCCACTCTCTTATCCAACGCAAACCAAACCCACCATTCATATGAGCAAATACAATCGTAGGGAAAGGCCCATCACCAGCAGGCCGACGAAAACCAATCGGAGCATAAACTCCATCAAGTAACTCAACAAAACGTAACTCAACTGGTATATCAGAATCTATGACCGGCTCTACCAATACAGCCTCATCATCGCTCACAGTTTCTGGCACAAATAACCACGCAGGATCAATACTTTGATTTTCTTGGGCAGAAGCTACTGAAAGTAATCCGCCCAAAAAAAGTGCAGTAAGAACAATATGCATTGATTAGCTCCTTAAAGCTTAAAATAAACCTAGAGGCAAGCTATTGTCTCAGCACATGCCTGCAGCAGTGGCGTGCTAAGATCATTCTTAGATAATCAGAACATCCTAGTTACAATGTTCTAATCATATGCTACTTAAAATTATTATAAAGCAATTGCCACTGATTATTAGCTGTTATTCAGGAATTGTCCTTGTATCAGCTCAACCAGCCATTGAATTTGAGGTGGACCCCACCTGGCCAAAACCACTTCCAGAAGGCTGGATAAATGCCTCACTTGGTCATCCATGCGTTGATTCTCATGACCATATAATGGTTATTGATAGACAGAATATTACTGCTGAAGAAGCAGAGACTTCTGTACCTACTCCACCAATGATGCTATTTGATCTTGAAGGGAACCTTATTAACCACTGGGGTGAAAAAAATTCCGTACCACAAAACATTCATGGTTGTGGTTTTGACTCAGATAATAATGTTTGGGTTGTAGGCAATAATGATGGGATTGCTCAAAAATATAGCCATGAAGGAGAATTATTAATTCAGGTAGGAATACGTGGCGTTGTAGACACCTATGATGGAACAGCTATCCGAGCTTCAGATAACACAATTAACAGGAAGCCACTTAATTCAAGCCAAAATGGATTTTTCTTTCCAGCCGGTGTAGCCATTGATCCAGAAAATGATGACCTCTATGTAGCCGATGGTTATGGAAATAAACGCGTAGTAGTTTTTGATAAAAATGGAATATTTTTAAGGCAATGGGGAAGACAGGCTACACCTGAAGAAACATTAGAAGGAATGGGTGGAGCATTTACCTATGCCCTTCATTGCATTGCAATTAGTAACGCTGGACTTGTATATGTATGTGACCGTGAAGGACTTAGGGTCCAAGTATTTAATAAATCAGGAGATTTTGTTCGTAACATATGGATAAAAACTGGCAATGCTACTCTCCCGGATTCAAGGGGAACTGTCTGGGGGTTGGGGTTTTCACCAGATGAGGCGCAAAACCTTCTTTATGTACTGGATGGTCGACATGAGCAGGTACATATTCTTGATCATGTGAGTGGTGATATTTTGAAATCATTTGGAAGACCCGGACATCAGATAGGTAACTTTACAGTTGCTCACGGACTAACTGTTGATTCTAAAGGAAATATTTATGTAGCAGAATCAGGGACTGGTCGGAGGATTCAACGCTTCACAGTCTTGACCAAATAAAAACAAATAATTTCAATTCACTGAGCGCTCAACAACTCTTGCTGTACTAGTTCCATCTGGGGGTAAATTTGGTATACGAGTTTTATTTCCATTAACATCATTCTGGTACCGAACACGAACTCCCTCCTCATCAAGAAATCGCAAAGATTGCTGAAACAAACCTGGTGGTGGAGAACCTGCAGGAGCAGTAGCCTCAAGAATATATAGCCGAAGAAAATGCTGATAAATCCCTACAAAAGTTCGTGACGAATCTTCATTGGTTATCTGTAATTGATGTCCTTCAATCCCCTCTAACCATGACCAAGAATCGTAGGTAATTTCTCCACCTCGCTCCCTAATGTTCAAAGCAGCATGGGCAACAGATGCTCTAATATCCCACCACCAGCTATTTATGCCTGATGCCTCTGTTCTATCTGGGTGAGAGCTATGCAATTCTTGAGCATTAGAAAAATCTACAACAGTTACAAGGTATGCGTCTCCACGAACGCCCTGTGCACTATATAACTGAGCAGGATAAATCAATCCTTGTTGCGATTCGAAAATTATTTCTTCTATAGTAGGTTCTGAAGGAAAATTAATACTATATGCTGCAGAACGATCTATATACTCTATCCAGCCTTGTCCGTAAGAAAGTCCTGGCAAAGAAAAAATAATTATCAACAGGTTACGCATTTAATCAAACTCTTTTTCAGCCCTTCCATCTAATGTTAGAAACCCCAACAAACATCCATTTGATCTATCCTTAAGCTGGTGGCATCTGACTTTAAGGTGATCTCCTACATGAATATCATCAGAACTCCAACCATCACGTTCAAGTGAACGTGGTGCTGCACCCTCCAGAGCCCAGATAGTTGATTCACCGCCTTCATTTGCCACTTCTAAAAAAATCCAAGTATGCGGATTCATCCAGTGAAATTCTGCAACCGTACCTTCTAGGTGAGTATATTCCCTAGTCTCATAATTACTATGAGAATGATGAGCAAAAAGAGGTAAAGCGAATAGGGCCACTAAAAAGCAACCTAGCATTGTATATTTTGATTGCATAATCTCTTTCCTTTCAAAACTTCTATTTAAAATTATAACTACAAAAAAGGCCTACAGAAAACTCAAAAAATTAATACGTAAGCGAAAATCAATCAAAAGAAGAGGTATAGGAATTTTTTATTCTTCGGGCGAAACAACCAACGGCCAAAAATCTGCTCGGCCAGTTAAATCACCGATTTCTTCAAGACGCCTTATGAGCAAGTTTGACCATGCTAATGTAGCACGAGGAGTGAAAGTCCAAGCAAGATTTGCATCTACAGGACCATCCGCACGTCGACGATCTGCTGTACGTGCAAGAATTTCACCAGTCATCGAATCCCGTAATTCCAAAACGACACCGGCCTCCCATAACCACCTGATAGTGGTAGTGTAAGCAGCAGGAAGATCAGGCGGTACGGCAGTAATAACGTCAGTCAAGTACGCCTGAATGAGCAATACATCTCGCCCTACATTTTCTGAGAGCTGATAAGAACTCACCGAAGATACCGCTTCGTGGAAATATTCACCAAAAGAATTCTCAAAAATTGCTTTCAAAGAATCACTTGCGACAAACACCTCGCCGCCTTCTTTTCTGCGTTGATTATGTACTTCAGGAACATCACGGTATTGCACAACAACAGGCATAAAATAAAGCTTTGTATAACGTGAAAGATTGATATCGGACTTTACCCAGGCAGCACCCATCACAAATGGATCTACCCTGATCAACCCGTCTTCAGTTACTTCAGATCTCGGGTCAATTGCTATTGCGGACTGAGAATAACCTATAACAGTCTGAAGGAGACAGACTAAACCACTAATTAGCAGAATCGCTTTTGACATGTTTTTCATCAACCTCTCTCCTTCTACCCTACCCTATCACTTAAACCGTATTTTAAGGCTATTACAACCTATTTAATGATTGTACTCCTTGTTGAACAAAAAAAAACGGCACCCCCGAAGAGGTGCCGTCCATTTTCTTTCAACTCTCCTAAGAGAGACTAGCTAGACTTATTCGCCCCAGAAATACTGGAACTCAAGTCCAACTGTTTTTGGATCGCCGTAACGATAATCAAACACACCTGATCGTGCCCCACCGCAGATCTCATAATAGACCTCATCGGTAAGGTTTGAACCGAACAGTGATGCCTGCCAGTTACCGTCAGCAGGTAGATAAGTTACACGGCCTCTAAGCTTGAGGTAAGAATCCTGCAAGCAATAAGAAGTTGTGTTTTTATCAATACCTTCAACAAAGTCATACTCTGTTTGGAAGTAAATTCCCAAACGTGGAGTAATTGTTGCGCCGCTAGCGAGCTCAAAAACGTGCTCTAGTGAAGCGTTAACAGTCCACTCTGGTGAGTAATCTTCGATAGTCAGATTAGATCTATCAATCGATGAACCTGAATCAGGGTCAAACGCTGCATATTCACCATACTCGTTGTCCAAGTAACCTACGTCGAATGTTAGGAAGCCACCGTCCCAAGTCGTCGCACGTACTTCAAGTTCGAGGCCATAGATATCCACTGTTGCTGCGTTTGCAGTGATTTCGACCGAGGGGTCACCACCGAAACGACCATCAGAGTTATCAATAGAGACTGTCTCTTGCTTATCACGATAGTCCATGTAGAAGACTGCACTTGAGATTCTCAAGCCACCATCCATGAAGGTGCCTTTGAAGCCCATTTCGTAGTTCTTCACATGCTCTGGATCATACGAAAGCAAAGGTGCTAGTGCTGGCTCCAGTGTGACGTTAAGCTCGTCATTGAAGCTACCAGCTAGGAAGCCTTCAGCGTATGAGAAGTACAACATACCGTCTTCCAGCGTATCGCCGCCACCTAGGTTGCGGGTCAAGCTGATCATTGGCGTGGACTCTTCAAAGAAGAGTTCAGCGTTGTTGTAGAAACCAGAACCCAGAGTTGTAGCATAGGTCATGATGTAATCAGGAGCACAAAGCTGTGTGCTTGGTACAGCATTAACAGCTCCGGCTTTATGATTACAAGTACCTGGCTTCAATGGGAACTCGAGTTGATGGAAGATACGTTGCTCTTCTGTCCAGCGGATACCTACGTCTAATGACCAGTCGTCATTCAAGTCATAAGTAGCATGAGCAAAGACACCATCGGAGTCATTGATCTCATAGCCATCACGACCTGTAACACCTGGTCCACCAGCTGCAGTCCTGTCAGCTAAGCGGTCAAACTGACCACCGCCGTCTGGATAACACTGGAGTGATACGAGAGGATCAGATCCATCAGCTGGAGCTGTTCTACCCTTATCACGAAGGATCGCAGATTTGTTTCGCTCAAAGATAGCAAGACAACCGTTAGGATCTCTCTGACCAGCTTGACTCTCGTCATCAAAGTAGTGATAACCAGCTGTGAATGACAGTCGATCACTTACATCAGCTGTGAGCAGGATCTCAGCACTTCTTGTCTCTCGTCTCAACCCACGAGGAGCTGTTCCGCCAAGACCGTCAATTGAGAATTTAGAACCGTCACGATCAGCGAGGTACCAAAGGTCCGTTCGCTGTCCGGCCAAAATTGTCCTGACGTTCAAGTTATCAAAAATACCTACTTCACCATTAGAATCCCACTGGAAGGTTGCGTTAATGAACTCGTTATTGAGCTCAAGCTTCGTTTCCTTCTCCTGTGAGGTTATCCAAGGATCGGACTGTTGGCTTGTACAATCTTTCCAGAAGTCCAATGTCGCACCTTTGTAGAGGCGATCAATATGCCCGGTAATACCATTGGAGTTAGATCCACCCCACTGGTTCAGGCCATTGGCTGAAAAGGCTGTCATATTTGATGCTGCTTGTGTTGCTGCTAAGCCATGTTGGGTAACCATGTTATTCCAAACTTTCTCACCAGCGTGCACTCGACATTGAACACCCTCATCATCGTCATCCTGATAGTTACCACGAGCCGACAAATCGATTGTCCAGTTATCGTTAGGCGTAATACGGAAGGCTGCGCCAAAACCGTTTACGTCAACAGCACCAACATCTTTCTTCAAGGTCTGGTTATAAAAGTGGCCAGACATCTGTTCTGATATAACGCTGAAACGAGCAGCAACTACATCATTGAACGGAATGTTGACGACACCTTTAAAGTCCTGTTGCCCATGATCCCCAACACGTACGAGGACATCAGCTTCGAACTCATCACCAGGTTTTGCTGTAACGATATTGATAGCACCACCAGTGGTGTTCTTACCAAACAGCGTTCCCTGTGGACCACGCATGACCTCAACCCTTTCGATGTCAACAGTAGACATCATCTGTCCCATGGTGTTGGGCAGATACTGACCATCCAAATAGACACCAGTACCGGTCGGGCGAATAGACACAGGCGAATCGTTACCGATACCGCGAATGTAGATCGCCTTCACGTGACGTCTGTCAGCATTGGTGAAGGTCAGGTTAGGAATGAAATCACCCATCTGGTCGATGTTGTAGATTCCCTGAGCTTGCATAGCATCAGCACTCATTGCTGCAACAGACAACGGCAAATCAGCGAGAGTTTCCTCACGCCGGCGAGCCGTAACAACGATCTCTTCCAGCATTGAAGCCGCAGATGCGGACTGTGCCACAACCTGCCCAGGCGCCGAAAGGAGTAAGGAGGCTGAAATAGCCGCCGCGCTCCAAGCGCAATTTCTTAACTTCATTTATTTCCCCTAATTAATAGAGACTTCCCTCTTCTTTTGTCGGCATTAGAAATACAAACAAAAAAATCAGGTCCCTTGACTTAATGTCAATTACTATAGCTATAGTTCGGTCCGCCAAGAGGCGAGCCTCACACCCAGCCATTTTCGCAAAGCTAAACCACTGTAGTCAATAAGATACAAAGCACAAATAGAGAAATAATTGTTGTATTTTAGCAACATTTATTTAAGGCTAGACAGCTGATAGATTGTAAGCAGCACCTACGTTCAAGAATAATCTTTGTTAACTCTGAATGCAGATTTACAACAAATTACATTTGTTGTAAAAAAGCACAAGACCCTAATTCATTACGTTCAAACGAATTGGGCTCCAAGCAATGCCATCTGGGGCATCATGGTCCGCTCGCATAACCTTCCGATTTCCTAATCCATTTAATTCGAATACTTGTATAGTCCGTTGGCGCGGATCGCTGGCGAAAACAAACCCTCCCCGGATCAGGACCCCAAAATTCCCATTCTGTGGAGCACCATCTCGTAACGGAACTTCCGTAATTAATTCACGAGAAGCAACATCAAACAACCGCAAATACTGTGGCACAGGAACCCCCGCACCATTTCCATTAGGGATAACTGCATAGCCATCAGGCCCTATATCAATCCTTCCTGCGTACGGCCTAGAGTCAAGCTCAGCAACCACCTCAAAAGTATTCGTATTTATTACAGAGATAGATGTTTCTTGACGGTTAGCCACCCATACCTCTGTACCATCAGCCGAAACGTCTAACCCTTCAGCACCAAGCCCTGTATTGATAACAATGGGGTCACGCTCTTCATTCAAAAAAATTACAGACAACGTTCCCGCTCCAAGCCGGCTTGTAACGTAAGCACGCGAACCATCAGGACTTAATCGCACCATGTGACCTTCCCGGCCTCCTGTAGGATATCGTTTAACAACCTCCTTAGCCTCCAGATCTATCAGAGCCAACTGATCTGAATCCTGCATTGTTGCTACTGCTCTTCGTCCATCCGGTAAAAAAAGTGCTGTATGTGGACGAGAATTAGGGCCTAGATCTATGCGCTCTAGTAATGAAGCAGTGGCAATATCAATTAAAAGAATATGCTGACCAGGCCTATCATTGGGTCCGTACTCACTAGTCAAAGCAAGGCTTCCATCTGGGGAAACATCAACTTCATGAGGTATTACAGGCCCAATTGGTAAACGGGCTACCTCAATACCAGTTGTAAGATCAATAAATGAAATACTGCCACCAGTTCGATTAGCCACCAATAACGTTCCATCTAACGCCATGGCACTTAAGGAAAAAAAACAAAGCACCAATGTGGCCGAAAAGCTAAGTATTCTTATATTCATTACATTATTCCTCTGATACAAATTTGTTCTGATGGAACCTCAATAAAATGAACGGTATTGTAAAAGTATGACAAAAAAGCATCTCAGGCTAATAGGACAACCTACTAATTAAGAGTATTTTTAAGGATTAATACAGATTCACCAGATTCAGTAAGTCTATCAATCACCTCAGGATACGCCTCTAGACCGACTGTTAAATAACCACCTCCCAGCACAATATCTACATCCTGATCTCCATCAATATCCCCGATGTCCATACTCATCCAACGACCTTCATTAAGAAGCGCGCTGGAATAAGGGACAAATTGAAATGAACCTTGATTTTCTAGATAGGTAAACACCTCTGGGGCGTCTGACGCATAATCGGCATAAAAGGAAGTAACTGCAATATCCAGATCACTATCTCCATCAAAATCTGCTGCCTTTGCTATCCACGCACCATACATGGGGTAAAAATATGCTTGCTGAAACTGATAATTTCCTTCATTAATATAGATACGAACCCCATGGTAGTTTTTAGTGGTGTTATAAGGGTCAGAATCTACGTTATCACCATTAGTTACTAAGACATCCATCAAACCATCATCATTAAAGTCATGCAGTTCAAAATTAATGTGCCCATAACTGGGATGCTTTTCGAAAATTGACTCCTGTGAAAAAACTCCGTCAGCCTGATTCACCAGAATGTATAACCCTTCCCTGGCATCTGAAATAAGCACCATCACATCAACAAGACCATCATTATTGAAATCATGAGCTTCGGTTTTTACGGCACCAGGCATGTTAAGAAGCACTCTTTCTTGCTGATCAAACAACCCGCCTGGCTGTCCTTCAAACCAAGATACATTACCTGTTATTGAGCCAAACCCACTAGAAATTAGATCTAACTGGCCATTGCCACTTAAATCAGCAAGCTCAAAATCAGCTATTCGATGAAGATCATCTATAACCACCTCAGAAACAGCATCAGCTATGCTTTGATCTACTAGTTGCAACAAAGAAATATGCGCAGGACGTTCGCTTGCTAATTGTGAGGCCCCTAAATCTCCAATCGATGCAAGATATGCGGTTTCTCCAACAAACTGCATATCAACCGGTGTGATGAATGGCCGAAACTGCCGGGATGTTAATAACTGCCCATCACGATCCAGTACGGAAAGAGACTGCGTATAGCTATCCCCAATATAAATCTCGCCAGTCTCTTCTCTAATGTGAACCAAAGTTGTTACTGCAAGTGGTGGGTTGTAACTTGTTCTAAAAATTTCAAAACGTGGTAACCCCATTTGCAATGAAGGCTTGTCTATTTGTGGTAGAGATGTTTCAGGAGAAAGAGTTAAATAATAATTACGCAAAAGTGCCCAATCCTCTTCACCAATAATTGGGGTGGCCGGAAAGACATCTTCACGCATTAAAATCTGATGCCTATTCGTTACAATTGACTGTGCAATTTCTGGAGCATCTGATAAATAACTCGTGTCATCAATACCCATCCAACCGCCCATATACCCAAGCGCCACCTCCCAACTATGACTCGGCAAAATATCAGGGTCCGGTTCGAGGTGACAGCTTCCGCAATAGACAGCAGCAAGCTCAGCACCTGCTTCTATTCGCTGGTAATGCCGTACCTGATAAATACCGATCACAACTGCTGTGACCAATAAAGCGAAAGTAAAGATAAGTCTCTTAAACAAGAATTGGCCTCAAATCCATTTATTGAAAACGACTACTAGAAACCATACCTGAAAAAAGACCAGCTTGTCTCATTGCATCAAAGGTATGATTACCCCCACATAGCAGGCAGATCTAAAAGACCAATGAATTTCGTACGACAAATCTACTGGATAAGCACAATAATTATCTCATTAACGCTCCTCGCTTGTGTCCAAAAGCCACAAACAATGGAACTTAGCGGATACACCATGGGAACAAGTTATTCTGTTCATCTAGTAGCCCCAGAAAACACACAAGTAACAGATGAACTTGCCGTATCAATCAGAGAAACCTTAACTGAATTAGATCATCGTTTTTCAACCTACATAAACTCATCCGAAATAAGTCAATTCAATAATTCTAGCAGCGAAGACTGGATTGAAATTTCACCTGAGTTTTTAAATGTTCTTGAGGAAGGCTTGCATATTGGCGAACTGTCCAATGGGGCTTTTGATATGACCATTGGACCATTAGTGGATCTATGGGGGTTTGGACCAAGCGAGTCAAGACAAACTGTACCAGCAAATGAAGACATCGAGACTCTAATCAAGACGACAGGTTCTAATTATCTTGAAGTTCGCAACTCCCCTCCTTCGATACGCAAAACTCAGCCTTTATTAAAGTTGGACTTATCAGCAATTGCTAAGGGGTTTGCGGTAGATCAAATTTGGGAGATGCTAGCCCAAGCAGGTTTCACAAACTACATGGTAGAAATTGGCGGAGAAATCCGTACACGAGGCATGAGTGCAGATAATAATGATTGGATGATTGGGATAGAAAATCCTATTTATGAAACAGAATTACAAACAAATATGCCGATAAAAAACATTGTGCCACTTAGAGATTCAGCAATCGCTACATCTGGTGATTACAGGAATTATTTCCTATATGAAGGCATACGTTACTCTCACGCAATTGATCCTAGAACTGGGTGGCCAGTATCGAATGATATAGCTGCAGTAAGCGTCATTGCGGACAAAGCAATAAAGGCAGATGCACTGGCAACTGCCTCTATGGTCTTAGGTAAAGAAGCAACCATGCACTTGGCTGAGAAAAAACATATAGCTATTCAACTCACATTAAGAACAAATAACGGCATGCAGATCATAAATAGCCCTGCGTACGAATCTTATCTAGCCAATTTTTAAATACTTTCACATTCTTAAACACGGAAAATATGAGTCTTAAATAGATTTCCTCAATTAAAATATAATCCTACTACTGTCTAAAGCTAGAGCCCTTGCATGACCAACAAAAAACCCATAAACCAGAAAGTCAAAAACCTGGAAGGCATTCATCTTTATCACTTCAGCCGGTCAAATTGTTCGATGCGTGTTCGAATGGTTTTAGAAGAAAAAAGTATTCCTTGGACTAGCCATCACCTTGATTTAAGAAAGGCGGAGAATGCCACTGAAGAATACTTTTCAATTCATCCTAAAGGATTGGTACCTACTTTGGTGCATGATGGTGTTATTCACATCGAATCAACTGACATAATTAATTACCTAGATGAGACCTTCCCTGAACCAGCACTGCGACCGAACAGCTCTAAATACCAACAAGATATATCTGATTGGATGAGTCTAGCTGCAAATAATCACATTCATGTGAAAGCCTTCATGTTTTCCCATCAGATTGGCGCAAGTATGAAAAAAACGGAGAAGGAACTCACTCTATACCGCGAACTTCAAAACAATGAAGAACTCCTCCAATTTCATGCAGAGAACTCATCAGCTGAAGGCTTATCGGAAAACCGTGTTAACAATGCAACAAAAATATTAAAAGACTGCTTTTTTCAAATTAACGAGACCTTAGACACCACTAAGTGGATAGGTAGTCAGTCGTTCTCGTTAGCAGATATTACATGGATACCACTCTATATAACTTTAAAAAATGCCGGGTTTTTATTTTCTGACTTTAATAATGTTAAAAGGTGGGCGGAACAAATTGAATCAAAACCAAGTTTTCAAAAAGGGATCAAAGAATGGTTGGAAAACGTACCGTAATCTAATAGTAAAATTTAACCAAACAATACAGAGGGATAAAAAAGCAATCTCATTAGCTGCCCATAGAATCCCCAAATAACCAGCAATACAACAGCCGAATAAAGCGCAGTAGTGGTCCACTTGCAATTACCCCAGATCCGCAGATAACCAGCAACAAAAACTGTCAAAGCTAGCAACTGACCAACGAGATAGGTCAAAGCAATCGCCATCAGAATAAAACCTATGAATTCACAACTACGTCGTAATTCCGCCTTAGTAGACGCATTAAACCAAGCCAATTGAAGTCCGCCAGAACTACTGATAGCGGACCGAGCCGCCAGCCCATCTTTCAGTAAGATCCACGCCGATATAGGTAATGCTATTATTACTATCACATAAGGAAATTGAGCTGTAGCAACTTCCTGAAAACCGAGTGTCACCTGGTATGCGATAAAAAACATAACGCATAAACCTAAAGCCAGTGGAAATGACATAAGGGGATTATGCGCCGCACCTTCGCCGGCCTCTGATGATTGATCAGACTTAGGGGACAACATTCCTCGCACAGCTAGGATCACAGTCAAAATAATCAAAATTTCTATAACAACTACCAACGGCCTATTAAACAACCACTCATAACTGCCATATATTTGCCGGGTAAGTTGATAATTATTTTCCATTAACCCACCAAGGACTAAAGCAAGAATCAATGGCGGACGAGGCCACCCTCCTTGTTTCATCCAATAACCCAGCACACCGAAGGCTAGACAGGTCCACCAATCTCCCATAGAGTTTGTTGCAACCCATGTGCCCATAAGCAAAACAACCATAACTCCAGGGACTATGAGATGCCCGGGCACAAACGCAATCTTATGAATGTGTCTGCTGAAGAACATCAGTAGAGCTGCGGCAGCTAAGTTAGCTAACACAATTGCCCAAACCATACTAAAGGTTAAATCTAGATTGATTGTGAGCATATCTGGCCCTGGACGTAACCCCTTAATAACCAAAGCTCCTAATAAAATTGCAGTACCAATACTGCCTGGTATTCCGAATGCAACGGTAGGAATCAGTGCGCCTGCCTTGTGAGCATTATTAGCGGTCTCTGGCGCAATCACACCACGTATATCTCCTTGACCAAACTGACTTTTATCCTTAGCACTTTGAACCGCATGACCATAAGCAATCCAATCTACGATTGCTGCTCCTAATCCTGGCAACATACCAATATAAGTTCCCAGAAACGCGCATCTCAATGACAACCAGCGATAGTTAAAAGCATCTTTTACACCCTGAAGTAACCCCTCGGTTGGACTCTCATCTGATTTAGAACGAGCTATTGAGGTGTTCTTGGCCACTAACTCCATAAGCTCTGGAAGCCCAAATAAACCAAGCACAATGGGAATAATAGGAAGACCATCTAAAAGGTAGTTAATACCAAAATAGAATCTGGGTATACCCGTTGCTTCTGCATAACCAATAGTCGTGATTAACAAACCTAAAAGTCCAGCAGCAAGCCCCTTTAGTAACGAACGACCCGATAAGGCACCAACCATTGTTAGCCCTAGTACAGCCAACATAAAAAATTCAGGAACACCAAAAGCAAAAATAACTGGCAATATAACTGGCAGGGAAGCCGCTAGTAACAACGCACCTAGAACCCCACCAAACGCAGAAACTGTATAGGTTGCTCCAAATGCACGTGCTGCCTGTCCCTTTTTTGCGAGCGGATAGCCATCCAGAATTGTTGCTTGAGAAGCTACTGTTCCTGGAATTCCCAACATGATTGACGCAACACTATCGCTGGTAGAAGTCACTGCGTACATACCTAGCAACAGCGCAAAGGCAGGCACCGTATCCATGCCAAATGTAAATGGCAACATAAGCGCAAGTCCTACCGCACCACCTAGGCCCGGGACTGCACCTATCCACATACCAAGAAACACACCTAGCATCAGGTAGCCGAGAGCAGGCCAACTTAAAGCCAACCCTAAACCACTTAACATCACCTCAATCATAGAAGCTGTTCCTACCTAGAAGAATCTTAGAACCACACACAAGGTAAAACTGAAATGACAAGATAGCAAAACAGCTTCTTTAGTTACATTACACTTTGGCAAAAGTTGAGGTTACCGAACCTCATCAATATAGTTATCAAAAAAATCGGCCACTTCGTCTGGAACATCATACAAACTTTCTAAAATTGCGGTTCCCTCTTCAACTCCAACTAATGGGAGACTAAAACCATACATGCTTTGTTCTTCAGATTGATACTGAGAATCCTCTGTTACCTGAACAAAACTTTCTTGAAGAATACGAATGGGATCTTCTGGTGTCCCCGGGGGCAAAAGCGCCGCGTACACAATATTATTAACACGCGGCAAGATCCATTTATACATTTCATATATCTGACCCGTTGGCTCTGTCCCATGCACACTTTGATAAAAATCCATGTAACTCGGAACATCTTGCACAATATCAAGAGCAGATAAGTTCCCCTCCGTATCAGCTGAAGGGTTATGCCAAAGCGGTATCGCCAAACCTTCGTCAACTAAAGTCGGCTCAATGGAAAAACGATATAAACCCAGAGAAGCGACCTGAATATCTACCTCGCCACGTCTTATCGAATTAAAAACATCAGCCCCACCAGAAAACCCTGTTACATACTGATAATTAACACCAAGTGCATCCAATGCCAACCTACCCAAAAGATCAAAACGAAGCGCAGGATTTTGCCCCCCAAAACGTAACCCTTGTGCAGTTAAAAGATCCTGAGGACTTGAAACTTTATCCGTACGAACATACGCCATATTAGGACTCAACAACCCACCAACAAATGGCATGGTAGAAAAGTTTGCCCGCAACCCAGGCTCTTTAAGCACTGCAGCCGCACCGTTTGTAGGGGAAAACAAAACATGAAGACCATCATTAGCTGCTACCTCGGCACCATAGTTCCACACCCGGGTACCACCCCCACCAGGCAAATTCCTCACTACTACAGTTGGCTCACCGGGAATATACTGAGACCAAAATTGAGCAAAAACCCTTGCGGCAAGATCGGCCCCACTACCTGGTGTACGGCCTACGTACATAGTAAGAGTCTTGCCTTCGTAATAAGGGCGATCCTGGGCGTGAACTGAACTTAGGATTAATGTAGAAACAAGCCCAAAAATAACAGACAAAAAAACAAGCACTCTTCCCTTTCGAAGATAGTTTTTCGTTCTACATCCAAATAGCATTTGGACCTCTCCTAAGGTTTCCATTATCAATATACTCGGTTTATTGCGGTCTCGCCCCGACTAAGCACCCGCACAACATTGTCCCATGCTGTTTCGAATAAGTAAGCCCATGCCTGGCGAGTAACTCCTGCAATATGCGGTGTAAACAAAACTCTCTGTGCAGCCTCACCTTCAAGCGAGAATAATGGATTTGTATCAGAAGGAGGTTCATCTGAATAAACATCCACAGCAGCAGCACCAAGTTGTGCTTTAGTTAAACTCATAGCCAACGCACTCTCGTCCACAACCCCCCCCCGGGAGGCGTTAATTAAAACAGCATCACTTTTCATCTGACCTAGTTCAACCGCACCAATGAGCCCTTCAGTCTCAGGTAACAAGGGAACATGAATAGATACTACATCAGATACATTTAGCAGTTCATTTAACGTCACAGATCTAGCATCAATTTCATCAGCATTTTTTGAAAGTGGCACTGCTGGGTCAAAATAGACTAGCTCACAGCCTATATTTCTAAATGCTCTAGCTACTGCTAAACCAATATTTCCAAGCCCAATTATTCCAACCGTTAAGCCAACTAGCCCTCGAAGATTATTTGCAATCATTTTTTTACGAAAATCAACATAATTGCCTGAACGAATTTCTCTATCAGCCCAAACTATCTGCCTATGCAATACCAAGGCGCAACCTAAAACATATTCTGCAAGCGCACTATTAGAACCGCCAGCAACATTAGCCACAGCTATACCAAGCTTCTTCATTATTGCCTCATCTACCCGATCAACCCCGGCACCGGTCACTTGAACTAACTGAACTGAACTACCCTCAAATAAATCTCCTTTCAATTTTGGCCCAACGGCAGGCAAAACAATTGCGCGAGCCTGCTTAACAAGAACAGGCAGATTTTTATCATCTGGTGAAATATAAATAATGGACAACTCTTTAGGTGGTTGTACCCCAACCTTTAAAAAATCCATTTCGGGTCGTAAGCAGACCACGTCAAATGCTTTATCAGTCAATGTCATTAGCCGTGACTCTTTAATTCAGGTACCGGGAAAAAGCATAGAAGCATAAGAGGATCCTTACCAGTATTCCTAGTAAAGTGAGGTTCTAGCTTTGGTACTATGACTGTGTCGCCAGCAGTCAACGGCTCATTTTTATCATCTGTGCAAAAAAGCCCTTTGCCAGACAAAACATAGATGCATTCTTCTGTGTCACGGTGGAAATGAGGCTCTCTGCGAGAGTCCTGCTCGATCTCTGGTGGTATTTCAACTAACCGTAATGTTATAGAGTAAGGACCTGTGGTCCCAGAAACTATTTCCTTTGATACACGACCGGCCAGACCCAAATCTTTCGCATCACCAGATTTAATAACTTGCGCCAAGGGTAGCGCTCCTTAAATTAACCGGCTTCCTGAAGATGCCGGACTTCAGCCACACCACCTTGAGCAAGATCCAGTTGATGAAAAATCTCCTCAGCTTCATTAGCTATCGCATCAGCTATATCACCAAGCATTTTTTGAGCTTTCTCAACCGTTGCATGCTCTGGGCTACCATACCAACCTGTTTCAGCAATGGATCGGATATCTGTCAGCACAGGTTGAAATGTCCGGGTTCGACGAAGTTTATCCATTTTTCTGCCATGTTCTGCGTCAGAGGAATAATCGATTCGATCAAGATGAACCAGCTCTGGTCGATGCGCCAAAATTGCTAAAGCCTCAATTTCACCTCCATGTGTCAGACCACCACAATCATGTCCATAGAGCTCTGCAGCAATATAACATGCCTGTACTGTTACAACTGACATACCATGGTCTCTATGCAATTGATCAGCCGCAATTGATAGAGAAGGAATATTGCCTTCGTGCCAATTCAATATAAGACAGCGTTTCGCTCCGTGCTGAGCTGTAGAAACACATGTTTCCTTCACAACACTCATGTATGTCTCCGGGCTAAGCGTTATAGTCCCTTCAAATGGCATATGCATCGGAGTAACTCCTAGCGGACCACCAGGCAATACCAGCCCATCCAAACGTTCAGCCACAGCATGACCAATCACATTGGAGGCAAAAATATCCGTACCTGTCGGAAGATGAGGACCATGCTGCTCAACACTTCCAGCAGGAAAAACTACTAGCGGATTACGCTTAAGTTGAGCAGCAATCTCCGGCTGTGTTAAATCAATGAAATATCGAGTTGGAAGGTTATCCATTAATTCTTAATCCTATTTACTTCAATTTTAAGCGGCATTAAGTCGCGCACGAGACTCTTCAAGCACCTTTTCAATCTTCACAAGCTTACCATCCTGCTCAATCGAAAGTAGGGCTCCGTTAACAACCGCCAGCGCTACATTACCACTAGCAGCACCTAATTCAGGTGGTTCTCCGGTGGAACAAACGTCAGCAAACATATCCAATTCATCCAAGAACATATTACCAGGAGGCAGAGTTAGAACCTCCCGTTTTCCATACCCATCTTTGCCACGTTGGATATAAAGCAAGGATGTTTCGTGCAACCTATCAGGAGTATCCCATGTACTGAAATCAAGCTCATAGTGCATTAATCCCTTTTGCCCAAAAACACGCACAGAAAAAATCCCAGGAGATGTCCAGCTAGACCCAACATATCCTAATTTACCATCTGAAAATCGTAACGTAGTCATAGACTGATCATCTACTTCAGCACCAACAGGCGAAAGTTTTGAGGCTATTGATGCTACAGAATCAATTTCCCCCCCTAAGTAATGCAGCGTGTCGAATTGATGAATTGCTAACTGAGATAAAGGACCGCCTGGCGCCTTATCACGATACCAACGCCATGTATCTGGTGTTATTTCCAAGGCTCGTTCATTAGAAAAATTAGCTTCCATAAAAACAACGCGTCCCAATTCACCACTGTCCATTGCTTCACGCATCATGCGTACTCCTTTTAGAAGCCTTGCACTGTGACCGACCATTACTTGAATATCATATTGTTCTTGAAGATCCTCAATAGCCAAACCTGATTCAAGGGTATTAGCTATTGGTTTTTCGGTATAGACTTGTTTACCTGCCTTAGCAACTTCTTCAGCCACTGGCAAGTGATGCTCATTTGGAACGGTGAGGATTACGCCTTTTATCTCGGTATCGCCAAGCATTTTTTGCATGTCTTCCACAGTAGCAATACCAAACTCACTCTCAAACCCCTGCCGTTTTTCTTCAGAACGACTATAACCAGCTACGATATCAAATTTTTCTGAGGCCTGAGCAGCAGCAGTAAGCACCTTTGCCCAGCGGCCTAGACCCACAATACCTAGTTTGACTTTTTTGGATTCCATCGGAGTGCCTCTTGCATACAATAAAGTAATTTGATTAATCGTATTATGGTATTACACTATAGCCCTATGAGCCAGTCTGGATTACTTAAAGTAGATAAAGTTCCTGCATCACTGCGTCAGCAGGTCCTATTGCAAATGCGTGATGCAATCATATCTGGCCATCTGCTGCCAGGTGCCAGGCTTATCGAAAGGGAATTAACAGACCAAATGGGCGTCTCTCGCACAGTCGTAAGAGAAGCATTGCGTCAGCTTGAAGCTGAACATTTAGTAGAGGTTATTCCTAATAAAGGGCCATTTGTACGCCAACTTAGTATTAATGAAGCCGAAGATTTGTACAGGATTCGTGCTGTGCTTCACGGACTAGCAGCTAGAATGTGCGCTGAAAATATCACCAAAAAACATCTAGAAATACTTGAAGATGCTCTAGAGTTGGTTATTGAGTCTTATAGTAATAGCTCTGAACGGACCCTAAAGGCAAAAACTCACTTTTATAATGCGCTCTACAAGGGAACCCAGAGTGATTCATTAAAAGCCATGCTTGAAACGCTACAAGCGCGCATAGCTCGATGGCGTACTCTTGGTCTTGCACACCCTAATCGTTCTCAAGAACGTTCCAAAGAAAGCATTATTAATCTTAAAATAATTATTGATGCGGTAAAAAGAAAAGATGCCGATCAAGCCGAAAGCGTAATGTTTAAAGAAGATATACAGGCTGGTAGAGAAGTAACTCGTTTGCTAAATATTGAACAGAGGGATCAAAAAACAAATTAGAATTACAAAGTAACCTTAAACAAGCAGGAGAAAAATCGTGAGTATTCCGCATCTACTAGTACATGATCGACAAGACAATGTAGGCGTTGTGGTTGTTGAGGGCGTGGAAGCAGGTAATGAACTATTTGTAGTTGTTACCGAAGATAACAGCGACTTTAAGATCACCACAAAACATGACATCCCTATTGGGCACAAAGTTGCCCTTACAGACTTTTCTGAGGGGGATACAGTAATCAAATACGGCGTGGATATAGGTCGCATAGTCCAAGACACAAAAAAAGGCGAACACATCCACACTCATAATCTAAAAACAAAACGATGGTAGGCGGTAATCATATGACCAATGAAACTTTCTTTGGCTACAAAAGGGAAAATAACCGTGTTGGTGTTCGCAACCATGTTGCAATACTTCCTGTTGATGACATTTCTAATGCTGCATGTGAAGCAGTAGCTAACAACATTCAAGGCACATTAGCTTTACCTCATGCCTATGGTCGACTGCAGTTTGGAGCTGACCTTGAACTTCATTTTCGCACCTTGATTGGTACTGGCTCAAACCCAAATGTGGCGGCCTGCGTAGTAATAGGCATAGAACCTGGATGGACACAAAAAATTGTGGATGGTATCGCTGAAACAGGCAAACCAGTAGTTGGATTCTCTATTGAGCAACATGGAGATATTGAAACCATAGCGACCGCATCTCGTCAGGCAAAAGAGTTTGTTCATATGACTTCTGGGTTACAGCGGGAAGAATGTGATATTTCAGACCTCTGGGTTGCTGCCAAGTGTGGCGAATCTGACACAACTACTGGTCTAGCCTCATGTCCAGCAGTGGGCAACATGTACGACAAGTGGATACCTAAAGGACTCTATGGATGCTTTGGCGAGACAACCGAAATTACTGGAGCTGAGCATATCTGTGAGGCCAGAGCAGTAAGCCCAGAAATCGGAAAAAAATTCATGAAAACCTGGCAAGCCTATCAGGATGAAGTGGTTGAGCCTTACAAAACATCGGATTTATCAGATAGTCAACCAACAAAAGGAAATATTCTTGGAGGCCTTACTACCATTGAAGAAAAGGCTTTAGGAAACCTTGAAAAGATTGGTAAGGAGGTCAGCTATATTGATGTCTTAGAGCCTGCAGAAGCCCCCTCAACAGGCCCAGGCCTCTATTTTATGGATACATCATCTGCAGCTGCTGAGTGCAACACTATACAAGCTGCTGCCGGATATACGGTACATGTTTTCCCTACAGGTCAAGGAAATATAGTGGGTAACCCAATTATGCCTGTAGTGAAGATAACAGGTAATCCAAGAACAGTACGTACGATGGGTGAACATATCGACGTTGATGTTTCAGGCGTGGTAAGACGAGAGATGACAATTTCTGAAGCTGGTGACGCGTTAATGGAGATAGTCTTGCTAACAGCAAACGGAAGACTAACCGCTGCAGAAGCTTTGGGACATAAAGAGTTTGTAATGACAAAGCTTTACCGAAGCGCTTGATACAAAGGAACTTTAGATGCCACAAAAATGGAATTCTTTAGATACGGATGTCTTAGTAATTGGTGGAGGTGTAGCAGGCTGTATGGCAGCAATACCCGCATTAGAAGCAGGGCTAAGTGTAGTAGTTTGTGAAAAAGGTAAAGTTCTGGATCATTGCGGAAGCGTAGGGTGCGGTGTTGACCATTACCTCACTATTATGGAGTCTGGTCCTGAGTGGGATACTCCAGAATTCCTAATAAAACACTTACCTAAACTCACTGATGGGATAGTGGATATGGCAGTTGCGAGCAGAGTAATTCATGAAATGCCAAAGGTTGTCAGAAAAATAGAATCATTCGGAGTTAATTTTAAAGATCCACGTTTTAACGACTATTACCGGCTTCGTTCGTTTGGGCTGCCAGGCACTTATCACATCAATTTTGATGGAACAGAGTTCAAAAAACATATTGGGCAACGTGTTAGAAAACTGAAAGGTAGTGTACTTACACGGACCATGGCTGTTCAGATTCTAGTTGAAGATGGACGAGTTTATGGGGCCATAGTCTTCAATTTCAGAACTGGTGAATGGACTGTCGTTAGAGCAAAAGCTGTCGTACTTGCAGCTGGCGAGGTTAATAGAATTTCCTTGAATGCTTCAGGTATGGCTTTTGATAGCTGGCACTGTCCCTACAACACTGGAGACTCTCAAGCGATGGCCTACAACGCAGGGGCTCTACTAACAAACATGGAGTTTGTGGAAACAACAATTACTCCCAAGGGATTTTCCGCCCAAGGTCTTAATGCTTTAGTTAGTGAAGGAGCCCACTTCATTAATAAGAGTGGTGAGCGCTTTATGTTTAAGTACGATGAAAAAGGTGAAAACGCCAGACGGGCCGTTATTGCCGATGCTGTGATAAATGAGTACTTGCTCGATAATGGGCCCATATACGCAGACTGCCGTCATCTTCCAGAAGACATACTTGATCACATGGAGGCAACTTTACAAATTGACAGATATACCATGCCGGCATTCTATGAACAGAAGGCTTTAAATTTTAGAGAAGAACCCATCGAGGTCTCTATCTCTGAACTAAGCATACGTCGTAGCGGAGTCTACTTTCGCGGTAGCGGTCTTGCAGTAGACACTGATGGACAAACTTCAATAAGTGGGTTATTTGCTGCTGGTGATTGTGCCTCTGTTAGTGGCGGGATAGCCGGAGCAGCCGTATTGGGGCATGTTGCAGGTGAAGGGGTTGCTTCCTTTGTTCCGAAAACCAATGGTTCACTTCCCCAAATTGATATGGAAACAGCTGACGCAATTAGGGAAAAAGCCATGAAACACATGGAAGTTGAAAAGGAGCGAGGATTGTCCTGGAAAGCTTATGAGGCAGAAATCAGGCAAACAGTTAATGACTATATTGGTGTTCGTCGTAATGAAGCAGGCCTTCGGCATGCGCTGCAGACACTCCATGCTTTGGCAAAACGTGAAACAGACCTAAAAGCTGATGACTTACATGGATTAATGAGAATTCATGAATCTTCAAGTATTCGACTAAATGCTGAGTTGATGGCAACAGCAGCCTTAGCTAGGGACGAATCAAGAACTGGCTCATCGCACTATCGAATGGATCATCCAGACACTGATGAAACTAATTGGAAAAAATTTGTAATAGTCCAAAAAGGATCAGAGGGAGCCGAAACAACCACTCTTTCAGCAAGTGAACCTCTCGCTGCTGCTTTTGCCAGAAAAAATTAACACAGTTTCTTAGGAGAATTACCAAATGTCTTCAGATATGAAAGCCGAAGAGCAAACAGTACATAATCCAATACAAATTGACCCAGAAACTTGTGTTAAATGTAATCTGTGTGACTGGATTTGCCCAGGTGATTTAATTTACAAAGAAGAGGACAACAGAGAAACTCTTCCTGTAATAGCCTACCCCGACGAGTGTTGGTATTGCGGGCTATGTCAGTCCATCTGCCCAGTAGATGCAATAACTGTTATTTTTCCTGATCAAATGATCAATTGCCAGACTGACGTCAAGACATTACTTGGTAAAGTCATCGACTAAACAATGATGTTTGAGGCAATTTTTTCTGGCCTCGCAGCGCTTGCTACACCGCAAGCCATGCTTTTTATGCTCATTGGTGTAAGTTATGGACTGATGATAGGAATTCTTCCAGGTCTAGGAGGAATTGTCGCTATTGCATTACTTTTACCATTCACTTATGGACATGAACTTGCCGCTACTCTGGCCCTATTGCTTGGAGCTCATATCGCGACCATCTGGGGTGGTTCAGTAACTAGCATTCTTTTCAAGGTTCCAGGTGCAGCAAAAAGTCTAGCCTTGGTATTTGACGGACACCCTATGACGCAACAGGGTCATGCAAGTCGAGCACTTGGCGCATCCGCTACTGCAGCACTTTTAGGCGGACTTATGGGCGCTGTTTTTCTTGCGTTTAGCATACCCATTGTTAGGCCTATTATGTTGGCTTTAGGACCAAGTGAATATCTAATGATGGCTTTGTGGGGCCTAACAATTATCGCTACATTTAGTGAAGGGTCACTTCTTAAAGGCATGATTGCAACCTCGGCTGGAATCATGATTGCCTATATTGGCATGGACCCCGTTAGCGGAACGCCCCGATTTTGGTTTGGCAGTGTTTATCTACTCGATGGGATTTCATTTCCTGTTGCAATGATTGGCCTTTTTGCTGTTGCAGAGATGATTAAACTTTTCGTCAAAGGCAATGCAATGATTGATCGAGTTGCCGGAGAAGAAAAAAGTTCTGTTTTAGATGGTGTAAAAGATGCTTTTAAACACTGGTGGTTGGTAGTTAGATCTAGCCTGCTTGGCTTGTGGGTTGGTGTTCTTCCGGGCGTCGGAGCTAGTGTCGGTGGCATTGCCGCCTATGCCCAGGCTGCGCAAACATCAAAGACGCCAGAAAGATTTGGCAAAGGTGCAGTAGAAGGTGTAATAGCTCCAGATGCAACACTTGGTGCAAATGAAGGTGGGGGTCTCATGCCTACACTTGCTTTTGGTATACCAGGAGGTGAAAGCATGGCTATCTTGCTTGTTGCTTTTCTTTCTATGGGTATTGTCCCAGGCCCTCAGATGCTTACAACCGAACTTGATCTAGTATTCAGCATGGTCTGGATCATTGTTATTGCCAATATTGTTACGACACTAATTGGGCTAGCTATTTCATCTCGTTTAGCGCGATTACCAACGTTAAACCCTAACGTTATGATCCCTCTTGTTTTGTCCGTATGTTTTTTTGGTGCTTTTGCTACACGAGGTTTAGTAGAAGATGTATTAGTAGCAGCATTTTTTGGTGGAATCGGCTACTTAATGGATAAATACCAATACTCCAGAGCTAATTTTGTAATTGGAATGGTTCTAGCTGAAATGATTGAACGTAACCTTCATATTTCCCTTGGGCTTTATGGGGATTTGTTCATCTTCACCCGTCCGATCACTCTGGTGATGTTTATTTTTATAATCATAACCACAGCTCTACCATTTATTCGGCAACAACGTGCAGAAAATGCACAAGATGGTAACAATAAAATATGAGCAGAAAATTCCAAGAAAATGTTATCGCAATTATAACTTTAGTTGTTTTCTGCGCTTACCTAATAACAGCGCTTAGCTTTGGACCTAATGCAAGACTTGTTCCATTGCCAATTGCTACATTGGGCATCTTTCTAGTATTGATACAGATAATAAGACAGAACCTAAGTAGTTCTGAAAAACTAGAGCTTGATTTGCTTTCCTCTCTTACTGGAACAACTAACAAAGTTGCTATAACAGAGAAAAAACCTCCAAAAGAAAATCCACATCAGCTTGAACGAGAAATTCGCGCATTCATGTTTGTAGCATCATTTGTAGGCCTAATCTTGCTCGCAGGTCCAGTAGTTGCCGTTTTTGTTTTTGCTTCTGGTTTTTTTATTCTTACTAGTTACTATGCTCCAATAAAGGCAATCTGGATTAGCGCATTATTTTGTCTGGCACTATACATTTTATTTGTAGAGATACTTCAACTTCAGTTATATCATGGAATATTGGAGCCGCTGATCATAGGTTAATAATTAAAAACACATAAAAATAACGAGTCTTTGTGTATCAGTTAAAAAAGAATGAAACTTCTATTAATTTCAATATTATTATCTACCCTGTTTGTAGAAAAGTCGCAAGCCGAGAGCGTTAAGGATGAAGTAGTAACAATCATTAGTGCCAACAGCGCCGGTGGCATGATGACACGTTATGCGCGCATGATAGCCCCATATATTGCAAAACACTCAGGCGCTGAAGATGTGCGTGTAAGAGTAATGACAGGTGGTGGTGGAATACGCGGCACAAACTACTTATGGTTCTCTGAACCTGACGGAAAAACTATCGCATTCACAAGTGTTCCTTCTTTAATTCTTGCTCAACTCTCTGGAAGTGAGGCCGTACAATTTGATGCAACCCGCTTGATCTTCCTTGGAAGAGTAGCGACTGAACCTCGAGTACTAACGGTAGGTGCTACATCAATAATTCAAAACATTGATGACGCACGAACTTTAGGAAGACCTTTTATCTTTCCCTCGCAAGGCACAGATGAAGACTTCTATTCAATGGCAGTTCTAGCAGATGCATTGGGTATAGAAACAAAAATTATAAGCGGCTATGACGGAAATGCCGATACAGCTTTAGCTGTGATAAAGGGTGATGGTGATGGACATATTACTGGCTGGTCAGCGTCAGAGGCTGTGATTGAATCAGGCGATGAACGCCCAATACTTACCTTAAGCCAAGAGAGGTATAGCCCTTATCCAAATATACCCACAGCGCTAGAACTAGCTGAGGGTGAATCAAGACAAGCGATCCAAGCGATCGTTAATATGCTGGATATGCGTCGAGGTTTCTTTGGCCCCCCAGATCTTGACCCCCTAGCAACAGAAGAGTTGCGAGACGCCATTGTTGCTGCGCTTAATGATCCAGACCTAATAGCGGAATCATTACTCGCAGGGTTGCCATTATTACCTTCCGATGGACTCACAGAACAACAAAAAATTGGACAAATAACTGAAGCAAGCCAGGTAGTTGTTCCGATATTAGAAGCGGCCCTTCAAGAAATCCTCTAAACTTAATTTTCTACTACTTCAGGAATGCAATTGTAGTTATGCAGTTCTAGGTGCGGTGTATAAAGCATTTCAAGTCGGCCACTGAAAGGCTCTACTAAAAACTCAGGATCTTCAAGAAGAATGTCTACAATTACCCGTGTCCCATCATCACTCAATGAATAACGTTCCACTACATGTTTGCTATAACCAGAAGGTATTCCAATGCCATTGCCAGAGTTAAACTCGTCAAATAACTGAGTGTCTACCACTAGCGTTTCACCTTCCCACCAACCAATAGAGTGTCCCTGCACAGTACGTTGACCATCTTCTGGGTGGTCTCTGCCATCCATATATACCATCCGGTTAACATCCAGGAATTCATTGCGTAAAACCGCGTGACTTTCATGAATTTCTATACCACTTAGGTAGTTAACGCTACCAATTGTGAACGGTGTTGGATGAGGGATACACAACAAATTGGGATCATCAGTAAAATCATTGTATTCTTCCCTAGCAACAAGAGCTGCTGGTGTTAAGTGAGCTTCAGAAAACTGTCTTCTAACATTTGTATGAGAAAGCCCTTTCCACACACCCTCTAAACTGTCAGCGATTGCTGTAGCCTCTAAATCACCTTCTATTTGAGACCATAAACGACCATCTCCTGTCTCTAATGTATTCAAGATGGCGCGATTTCGGCCACTTCTCTCTGGATGAGCCCTAATTGTCACAACATCTCCCGGACTGATCATAGATGACTCCCATCCGCTACGGCTCATAATCGGTACAGAACCAGTTTCAATCTCCCACTCTACTTGACCCAAAGTACCATCTTCAGTCTCAACGTAGATCATGATATGAGGATTACGATAAACATATCGAGTAACAACACCTTCAAAGGCTACTAACCTTTCCCGGTCATATCCAGCATCACTATGATGGGCAAAAGTTGTGGAATCCACCCCAGCAAGTATTAAAAGAAGCAAAAGATGCAAATGCTTCATAAAATATCTCCAAAAAATAATCTATTAAGTTAATCTCTGGGAAACTCAGAATAGTCGGTGACTGTATCAAAGCCTATTTCCCTAGAGAGCACAGGGTCACAACCATAGGTAACCATTTCAAGATGTGGTGTATACATTAGTTGCTTACTTGCTGAAAAAGGTTCAGCTAAATATTCCGGATCTTCCAATAGAACATCGACAATTAGCCTTCTTCTATCCTCACTAAGATATAAACGTTCTACCAAATGTTTACTTGCCCCAGCAGGAACACCTCGTCCATTAGCATCCGGATGATCTGAGAATAAAACTGTATCAATTACTAAAACATCATCTTCCCAATGGCCAACTGAGTGTCCTTGATTAGTCCTTTCACCATTTTCAGGATGGTCCCGGCCATCCATAAACACAGTTCTAACCGTATCAAAAAATTCGCTTCGAATTATGACCCGATCATCCATAACCTCTATTTCATTTAAGTAAACAATTGATCCAATAACAGCATCAGGAGCTTGCGGAGGAATACAGTCAGGTATTGGACTGTCCTCAAAATAACTAAAATTTTCTCTGGCTGTAGCTCCAGCAGAAGTAAGCGGATGCTGATTTAATAGGCGACGAAAAGCTCCAGTAGTTGCTCCGATACCTTTCCATACTCCTTCAATGCTGTCAGCAACAGCAGTAGGTTCTTCATCTACCTCTATCTGAGACCAAACATTACCATCTGTGGTCTCAAGAGTATTAAGGATCGCGCTATTTGTGCCGTCACGTTCAGGATGAGCCCTAATTGTCACTATATCGCCAGGACCTAACATTGATGCACTCCAACCACTACGACTCATGATTGGGGTAGATCCAGTTTCTATCTCCCACTCCACTATTTCACCTTGGCTATCTGGTGTTTCAACATAGATCATAATGTGGGGGTTACGATAAATGTAACGACTAATGACTCCTTCAAAAGTAACTAAAGTGTCGCGATCATACCCAGCATCACTATGATGAGCATGCACTTGTAATGAAGCCGCAAATACAATCAAAAATAGAACAGTGGATATTCTCAAACCTTCTTACCTCCTACTTTTTACGCTTTTACCTATAATATTTTTCAGAATATGAAAATAATCTAAAATTATCCAATTAAAACTTGTTAAGGCCCTCCCCCTACCACCATTACCTTAGTTGCCTCACCTATTTTATTCGTTAAATGCAAAGGTAAATTTTTAGATTTAAATTTTTTCCAACCAGTTAAGTATTTTCCACCAGTGATCAAGAGTTGCGGACAAAACTGACTTACTTCTTTAAGAATTTCTGCTAATGGTTCACCATGTCGTAACTTAAAGGTTGCATGAAATCCCTTTGCAATGCACTCTTTGTCGAAGCCACGTCGTACCTGTTCGGCTTGTTCTTTCAAACACTGATCAACATATTCTAGGTATTGTTGGCGACCTTGAGAATAAATTTCGTTGTAAAACGTTTTTAACCAAGGGTCAACAACGTGCAATGCTGTCACATCAGCCGACAAAGACGAACCTAAAGAAATGGCTTTCTTGATAGCATTTTTGCTATGACGCTCACCATCTGAACAAACAAGAATTTTCATCGAACAAGTCCATCATACCCCAGTTACTCGTAACAACTGGCTACCAATCACAAGAACTACAATAAGCCCTAATACCATTTTGACTGCAGATGCAGTCATGCCAATTGTGAAAGCTGTTCCCCCTGCTTTTTTCATATCATCAATAGAAATAGAAAGACCTATGCCTGCAAACCCTATAGCAAAACACCAAGTATAGACTGCATTCATCGCCCAAAATGGGGATCCTACTACACCGGGGCCACCCAATGATTCAATATTCATACTATTGAGAAGCACGAAAAGAAAAAAACCAAGAATAAAAATTGGAAACTTATCCCTTACCAAGTGCCACTTATTTATTTTCTGAGCTGACTCCTGATTTCCAGCCCGAAGAACATAAAACCAAAGAGCAAACAAAACAACTAAAGGCAAAAACATTATTCGCGCTACATTGATTAGAACAGCAGTATTTAGAGCTTCCGTACCGTACCATTCTGCAGCAGCAACAAGCTGAGCTGTATTTAAGATAGCTAATGCCGACCATGCGCCAAACTGTGATTCTGACAAACTGATACTGTTACCTATGTAAGGCATAGTGAAAAGCATTAAAGTTCCAAACAGCAAAATTGTTCCAATGGCATAAGCCATTTCTAATGGGTTTGCTTTAACGACAGGTGAAGTAGCAATAATTGCTGACACACCACATACCCCAGTACCGGCACCCATGATTCCTCCGAGGCCATCAGAAACTCCCCATCTTTTGCAAAACCACATAACAATAACCGCGGTTCCAAAAATGAATATAGCAGTTAAAACCAGTCCAACACTTCCAACTCTAACAACATCAGCCCAAACATAATGAACACCCAGAATAATGATTCCTGGCTTAATAATTGGGCGAGCAATAGCAATACCTGGTAATAAAGCTTTTGGAATAGGCAATGTATTTCGGATGAGAATTCCACCCAATAACAAAATTGCCACGTAATTCATTTGAGCGCTTTCATAAAGAAATGTAGCCCAACCAATTCCTTCGCTATGGTAGTTAGAAATTAATCGATCTAAATTCATTCCCAAATAAGCAAAAATCAGACAAAACAGAAATCCAGGGATGTATTTTTGACAATCAGCAACAAAAAGGTGTTTTAGGTATTTCACTTAAACCTCACAAAAGAAAAACCAGATACGCATCAAACTAAGTACTATGCGTAATCAAAAAAAATACAATACATCACGAAAAAAGTTAAATACTTGATCGGGGAAAAGAAGACTGCAAACAAAAATACCAAGAGCAATAATTATTGCCCATAAGTCTTCACGCTTTTCAGACGAAAAGATCTCTTCAGCATTTTGCGTTACGTCAGATTCTAGCTTCTCCTTTGATGTACTTGAGCCCATAATCAATACCCTCGATATAATCTTATTTAGCGTACTTAGCAGTACTAAAATACAATAGATACTCCCCAGTATAGAGGTATCAGATAAGTCTGCACCTCATTTTTCTGTTTTAGTCCCTGATATTTACACTTAAATTAGGCATAAAATTCCTATTTACCTAAATAAAAACAGTGGCTTATCTCACATAAAAAATAACTTACTGACAAGCAAGGCATATGAATTTATTCAGTAACTTAAAAGGAAAAATTAAACAACTTTAAGAGAGAAAATGGCAGGGAACTAAACATATTATTTGGAGTCTCTGTATAATGAACAGATAAGCTACAGTTTTTTATTATCTCCCTCAAATTAACCTCATTTGAAAGAGTTTTGCACACAAAGGTTATTTAATGTTTTCAAATAATCCGTTCGCCGATATTTCGGTGTTCTTGTCCCCTTACATCATGCAAAGTTATGTTATAGCCATGGTGGTCTTGGTGGTTTGTGGGACAATCTATGACACCCTCCATAAAAAAAGCGCAAAATATTTTTTTCAAAATTGGCGTAACTCCAAGAAAAATAGTGTGCAAGATGTCAGCAAAGGACAATTAACCTCAATAGCAATTCATACGCTTATCGTTGATTCTCTCCTTTCTGGTGAGTTTTGTAACCTAAGACGAAGAATTGCACATCTTTTGGGAATGTATGGCTTCATACTCTTTGTAGGAGCAACGGCTGTTATGATATTTGTCTATCCAACTCATAACACCCCTACCCCGGCTCTAGTCTCACAAATTTGGCATTTGGGTGCTCTCATGATTTGTGTGGGTGGTTATTGGTTTTGGTTTTTTATTCGCGTCGATGTTGCAGCGGAAGGAAACTCACCGTTCCGTGTTGTTAAAGCAGATCTTTTTATTCTTTCACTTTTGGCTAGTGCAACTTTTGGATTATTGTGGAGTTACCTCCAAGCTAATGGAAGCGTATGGGCATATGCAGGATTTGGAATGCACATTATCGCGACAACGGTGCTATTTGGTTCCGTCCCTTGGTCTAAGTTTGCTCATATGTTTTTCAAACCAGCAGCAGCCTTTCAAAAACGTGTAGAAGAAGCTAATGGCACAAGAAATAATATGCCAGCACCTGCAAATGAGCCTGAAAAATTTGGTACTGCACGCGAACAGGCTCGAAACTATTAAATATCTCTAGCAAGGAGAACAGAATATTATGCCTACTTTTGTTTATATGACTCGCTGTGATGGTTGTGGGCACTGTGTAGATATTTGTCCATCTGACATCATGCATATCGATCCCACTTATCGCCGTGCCGTTAACATCGAACCTAATATGTGCTGGGAATGCTACTCATGTGTTAAAGCATGCCCCCAAAATGCTATAGATGCTCGTGGGTACGCAGACTTTGCTCCATTAGGTCATAGCGTTCGTGTACTTCGAGAAGAAAGCAAAGGCACTGTTTCCTGGAAAGTTAAATTCCGCAATGGCGAAGAAAAGAATTTCGTTTCCCCAATTAGAACAACAGAATGGGGCTCAATTAAATCACCATCAGAATATGATGTGCCATCAGAAGAGTCGTTCAAAGAACAAGAGCTTGCTCATGAACCAGAAGCTCTAAACATACCAGGATTACCTGACCTTACTCTTAAAGCATCTGATCAGGAGGCACAGTAATGGGTCTTTTTGCTCGTAGAAAAACACACTTTGTAGATTCAGATATTCTCGTTATTGGTGGCGGCATGGCCGGATGTGGTGCTACCTATGAATCCAGATACTGGGGACGAGACTTAAAAATTGTATGTGTAGAAAAAGCAAACATAGAAAGAAGTGGAGCGGTTGCCCAGGGCCTTTACGCTATCAATACTTATATGGGTATGCAGTGGGATGAGAATCAACCTGAGGATCATGTCCGATATGCTCGAAATGACTTAATGGGACTAGTTCGAGAGGACCTAGGATACGATATTGCTAGACATGTTGATTCATGTGTCCATAAATTTGAAGAGTGGGGTCTTCCAATGATGAGAGATCCCGAAACTGGTCGCTATCAACGAGAAGGAAAATGGCAAATCATGATTCATGGTGAGAGCTATAAACCTATTGTTGCTGAAGCAGCCACTAAAGCTGCAACTGAAGTCTACAACCGAATCATGGTCACCCATCTCTTGATGGATAAAACAACGCCTAATCGTGTGTCTGGAGCTGTAGGGTTCAATGTCCGAACTGGTGATTTTTATGTTTTTCAGGCAAAAGCTGTAATAGTTTGTGCAGGCGGTGCATCGCACATTTATAAACCCCGTGCTGTGGGTGAAGGTATGGGTCGAACTTGGTACGCACCATGGAGCTGTGCCTCGGCTTATGCGTTACCTATTCGTGTAGGGGCTAAAATGACGCAAATGGAAAACCGAATCGTTCTTGCACGGTTCAAAGATGGTTATGGGCCGGTAGGAGCATATTTTCTTCATCTTAAAACTTATACGCAAAATGGCCTTGGAGAAGAATACGAATCTAAATGGTACGACCATACTAAAGAATTAGTAGGTGATTATATTGATAGGCAACCAGTTCCAACCTGTTTAAGAAATCATGCGTTTCTTGAAGAACTTAAAGCAGGTCGAGGACCCATACGCATGGTCACTAAGGAAGCTTTCCAAGATCCGCACAAGGAAACAGTGGGATGGGAGAATTTTCTTGGAATGACTATTGGTCAGGCAGTTGTATGGGCATCACAGAATATAGACCCCAAGCACACAAACCCAGAACTTACTACATCAGAACCCTACGTTATGGGATCTCATGCAACATGCTCGGGTGCGTGGGCTAGTGGCCCTGAGGACTGCGCTCCATCTGATTACCAGTGGGGATACAACCGAATGATGACAGTTGACGGGCTTTTTGGTGCTGGAGATACCATAGGTGGCGCAGCACATAAATTTTCTTCAGGTTCATTTACCGAGGGTCGAATAGCTGCAAAAGCTGCAGTTAACTACGTAAATGACCTTGGCACTAATGCTCCTAAGGTAAGTGAAACCGAGTATGAGAACCTAAAAAAAGAAGTGTATAAACCCATGGAAAACTATGAAGTGGGACGTAATGAAATTGTTGCTGGTACTGTCTCTCCAAGCTACATATTGCCAATGCAGGGTCTTCAACGACTTGAAAAAATAATGGACGAATATGTAGGTGGAATTGGCGCAAACTACATTACCAATGAACCCTTACTAACAAGGGGACTTGAGCATCTAGCTATGCTTAAAGAAGATCTTGATAAACTAGGTGCTGAAGACCTTCATCAACTTCAAAGAGCGTGGGAACTGCAGCACCGTGTTCTTGCATCTGAATCCGTAACCCACCATACAATGTTTCGTACTGAAACACGGTGGCCTGGATATTATTATCGAGGCGATCATCCGAAGCTTGATGATAATGATTGGCATTGCTTTACATTATCTCAATATGATCATGAATCGGGGGAATGGGAACTAGAAAAAGCCCCTGTGCATCATATTATCGATTGATCTGAAATAAAGGCCTAAATTAAGAGATCTGTTTAACTCTCTTGTGAAACACTTTGGACCTATGAAAACACTTAGATGCACTTTTGATATTTAGTGCTAATAAAATGCTCATAGCTCAAATCAGTGACACTCATATCCTATCGGAGCAATCCCAACAAAATACAGGGAGATTAAGATCCGAAAATCTCAGTCGATGTATCTCAGATATAAATCTTCAAAAACCAGATATTGTTATTTTTACTGGAGATACTGTACAGCACGGCAAATCTGAAGAGTATGCTCACCTCAAATCGCTAATTGCTCCACTTCAAGCCCCGGTTTTTATAATACCTGGCAATCGTGATAATAAAACTGCTCTACGCACTGCCTTTAAAGACCAACCTTACATGCATATGCATAATGATTTTCTTCACTATGCAATAGATGAATACCCCTTGCGACTAATCGCACTTGATTCGACTGAAGAAGATGAACGTAAGGGCGTATTTTGTAAAGCACGTCAACAATGGCTTAAGAAAACACTTAGCGATGAACTTGATTATCCCACTATTTTATTTATCCACCATCCACCGTTCGATGTAGAGGATCACTATACTGATGGCTATCGAAGAGCCGATGAAGCCCTTGCATTGTCCAAAATAGTTAGCCGTTACCCGCAAATTGAGAGGCTTGTTTGTGGACACGTGCACTGCTATTTTGAGTGTAATTGGTCTAATACGCGTGCAAGCACAATGCCAAGCATAGCCGTAGATTTACGAAGGTACGTTGACAACATAGAGTGCCAACAAAAACCTGCTTACGTACTGCATCGGCGAACTAGCTCGTCCGCTTTTACTAGTAAAATTAGAGTCTTATAAATAACCCTTTTGGTTACTACTAAAAATCTATCGTATTATAAGTTTCGGATCAGATGGGCCTGGTGCTGGCGTCTGAGCAGTGTTCATTGCCATAGCCAAAAGTGAGTAGTAACCAATTATACCGACTGTATCAATTATCCCTTTTTCCCCAAACATACTTAACATACGGTTATAAGTGTTGTCGGTAATAGACCTGGCATCATTAAGTTCCCTAAAAAATGTAAATAGCAGGGCTTCATCTTCTGCTAATCCTTCGGGGACACGTCCTTCACCTAATGCTGTAACAATATCCCGGTCTAAACCAGCATCCAATGCAATTTGATGATGTGCATACCACTCATAAACCTGCCCCCATTCGCTTGCAGTCATCAGTATCACAAATTCACTAAGCCGCGGCGGTAAACTAGTGTCGTAGCGCATATAGTCACCCATAGCTCTTGCGCGATTTAAAACTTCTGGACTTCGCAACAATGATACCCATGGACCCCTAGGCCCATAACCTCGCGCCGCTACTAGCTGTTCAATTGCACTCAGCTGCTCCAAATTCAGGTCTTCTATTGGAATAGGAGGCATACGGTCCTGAGCATAGCTAATTGAAGCAAAACAAATTATAAAAATAGTTATACAGAATTTTTGCTGTTCAAATCGTCCCATGATGAATTCCATTTTTTCGGTTATAAGCAATATTAGCGAATCTTAGTTATAAAACTTAGACTCTTGACTATAGTGTTTATATTTTACCTTGGTTCAAATCTTTCAGGGACATTTCATGCCGACAATTTTATCCATTAAATTACCCTCGAAAAATCTATTATCACTTGCTCAAGAAATTTTTGAACGCTCGGGTTTGTCTGGGGATCACGCTCAAAAACAAGCTGAAATATTGGTTTGGGCGAATCTCAGAGGAATTGACTCCCATGGTGTCCTAAGAATTCCTCGTTATCTCGATTTATTACAGAATAAAGAAATGAATGCTAAACCAAACATTAGCATTGTGAATGAAACTACTGCCTCTACAGTCATTGATGGGGATCAAGCCCCTGGCGTTATCGCTATGAGATTTGGTATGGAACAAGCAATCAATAAAGCCAAATCAGCAGGAATAGGGTGGACTTTAATAGGTAAGACCACACATTCAGGGCCTTTGGGTTATTACACTCAAATAGCAATTAAAAAAGATATGATAGGCATAGCTATTATGACTAGCCGGCCTAATATGGCATACCATGGTTCAAAGACTGCAGGCATAGCAACAAGCCCAATCTCTATTGGCGTACCCGGAGGATCAGATGGTTCTCTTATTTTGGATATGTCTACCAGTGCCATTACGCGTGGCAAAATAAAAGAAGCTATTGCCCGTGGATTGTCACTACCAGAAAATACAGCTATTACAGACAGCGGAGAACCCACAACCGACCCTACACTAGCAAAAATCCCCATGCCTCTTGGAGGTCCCAAAGGCTCTGGTTTATCACTTATGTTTGAAACACTAACCAGCTTATTAATGGGGCTTCCACTTCTAGAGCCTGCTTTAGCTGGCCGTGAAAAAAAACATAGTCAAAATGGACTGGCAATTGCAATAAATATCAATGACTTCATTACAGCCCAAAAATATAAAGACCTTGTAACTGCATTAAGCATACAACTCAAAAAGCTTCCCGCACTTGATACATACAATTCAGTCCTCTTACCTGGGGAGTCAGGACAACGTACACTTGAAGAAAGACAAAAAAATGGCATACCTTTACCTGATAAAACCTGGCAAGAACTTTCATTAGTAGCTAACAAACTAAATATAACAATGCCGAACCTATCTTGAGTATTATGATGAGTCTTTACCAAGTTCAAAAGTTGATTCAATCAGTAAATCGTGATCAAAATTTACAAGAAAAGTTTTTAAAGTCTCGACAATCTTTAATCAAAGATTTTGATTTAATGCCTGAAGAACAAGAAGCCATAATAAAGTTACACATAGGTAAGCTATATAAAATGGGAGTGCACCCATTACTTTTGCGACCATTTTCTATTATTCATGGAATTTCAGAAACCGAATATTTATCAGCTATACGAGAAAAAGGACATACACCATGTCCTTAGTGTTTGCATGTGCAGTTAGCCACACACCAGGAATTCGTGCTTGGCCAGATGCTCCTGGGGCAAAAATAAAAAATAATTTTTATACGGAATTTGAAAATTTGTATAAAAAAATGATGGCAGCCCATCCCGAGGTCCTTGTTATTATAAGTAGTGAACATTTCACGAACTTTTTTCTTGATTGCATGCCTGCTTTCACTATTGGCATGGCAGATCAGTATTTCGGACCAATAGAACAATGGATTAATGTTGAACAAGGCAATATAAGCGGTGACCCCAATCTAGCTAAATACCTATTGCATTCGAGCTACTCAGCAGGCATTGAGCTAGCATATGCACACGAAATGAAATTAGATCATGGAATTATGATCCCCTTAAGTTTTCTCAACCCAAAGAGAAAACTCCCAATAGTCCCATTAATTATCAATGCAATGACCTATCCTATGCCCTCACAAAAACGCTGCTATGAGCTAGGAGGAGTTCTGTCTAAGGCGCTTGAGAAAGAAAACAAACGTGTTGCTGTAATTGCGGCTGGCGGACTAAGTCATGCGCCAGGTGAACCTACACATGGAATTATTGATGAGAAATTTGACCGGGACTTTCTTCACCAGTTAACAACTAACGACTCGAGCACATTTACGTCTTACACTGATCAGCAGCTAGAAACTAGTGGTCTTGGAACTCATGAAATTAGAACGTGGGTAACAGTGGCTGGGATTGCTAAAAAGCTCAAGGCAAAAATACTTTTTTATGAACCTATATCTGCATGGGCAACTGGTTGCGGAATACTTTATTACGAGTAAAAAGCTATTAATACGTCATACAGGGAGCTCAATAAATTTATAAGTTTCAGCAATCTATAGAGTAGTTTGCAGCCGTTTTTTTGTAAATTTCTTCTAAAGTTGCTCCGGGCATAACCTCAACAAGAGTAAGTTCACCATCAACAAATCGAAATTTACCAAGCTCTGTAATTAGAACGGTTACTGCACCAATAGCCGTTAATGGCAATGTACAATCCCGCACTACTTTTGAATTCCCTTCTCTATCGGTATGCATCATTGTAACGATAACCTTCTTTGCTCCTGCAGCAAGATCCATTGCCCCACCTATACCAAGAAGTGGCTTTCCCGGCACAGCCCAGTTAGCAAGATTTGCTTTCTCATCCACTTGCAATCCCCCTAGAATAGCTGCATCCAAATGGCCTCCACGAATCATTGCAAATGAAGTTGTACTATCGAAATAACTACTTCCTGATAATGCAGTGACAGGGATCTTTCCTGCATTAACTGGATAATCCAAAGCTCCCCCTGATTCCGGTTCAGGACCAACACCCAACATACCATTTTCACTGTGCAGGGTGATTCCTGATTCCGGGGTAATTAAATCTGCCACTAAAGTCGGTATACCTACACCAAGATTCACTACATCACCCGAATTAAGTTCCTGCAGTGCTGCCTGAGCCATATTCATACGAAAATTATTAGTTTTTTTCAGACTACCTTTAACAGATGCAGATGTTCCTAAATCCTCTACCGTCGTATGAGCCTGAACCAAATAATCCACAAAACATCCCGGGGTATGAATATGATTGGGATCGAGTTGACCTACCGGGACAATGGTTTCTGCTTCTACAATTACAAGTTTTGCTGCTGTTGCTGCAGCTTGATTGAAATTATTTTCAGTCATGCGGTAACAGAGATTACCAGCAGTATCAGCCTGCCAGGCACGAATCAGTGCAACATCAGCCCTTAGCGCAGGCTGAACAATATAGTCTTTCCCTTTATTAGTTATGATCTTTCGGCCATCAGAAAAAGATGTCCCCACACCAGTAGGAGTTAGAAACCCACCAAGTCCCGCACCTCCAGCCCGAATTGCCTCAGCTAAATTGCCCTGTGGCAGTAGATCCACTTCAATTTCACCTGACTGATATGCAGAAACAACCTCAGGGTTAGTTGTAAAAAAAGAACCAATTGCCTTGCTGATTTGTCCATTACGTAGCATGCGACCACCACCAAGCCCAGGTTCACCAATATTATTGCTAATCATCGTCAGGTCTTTGACATTCGTTTCAGCAATTGCATCTAGCAAATGAATAGGTGTACCCGTCATACCAAACCCACCTACAACAAGTACATCACCTGAACAAATTTTCAAGGCTGCCTCTTCAACAGATATTTGAGGAACTTTTTTCATAAAAACACTAGTGGTTTATCAAGATATGATGATTTTTTTACAACAATACATCAATCTAATTATTTCCCTAGAAACCTAGCTTTACGTTTTTCAAGAAATGCTGCTACACCTTCAGCATGATCAGAACTTGCTCGCAATTCTGTATTCAAAATAACTTCTAAATCGTATGAACTTTCCCAATCATTAGAAACGGCAAAACGCATTACCTTCTTTGTGGCTGATATTGAAGATGGGGCTTTTAAAGAAAGATTTTGAGCCCAATTTTCAGCTTCCTGCAATAAAGAAGCAGCTGGTACTACTTTATTTGCCAGGCCCAGCTCTTCACATCTCACAGCATCAATACGTTCTGACTCGATACTTAACTGAAAAGCGCGTCTATATCCTAGCTGATGAACAAGCAACCAATTCAACCCCCCATCAGGTACTAAGGAAATATTTGTAAAAGGAGAGAGAAGGAATGCATCCTCTGCAATTAGCAATAAATCACAAGAAAGCGCGAGAGACATTCCAATACCCGCAGCTGAACCACCAACTGCTGCAATTACAGGCTTAGGCATCGTAATTATCGCCTCAAGAATCGGGCGGTACTCTTTTTGCAATACAGTATCTACATCAGCTGATTCATTAATTTGATTAAGATCTGCTCCTGCGCTAAAGGTTCTACCACAACCAGTTAAAACTATAACCTTTACTGATTTATCTTTGGCAGCACGATTAATTGCGACATACAGTTCCTGCCGAAGTTCTGTATTGAAAGAGTTCATGGCATCTGAACGATTTATTGTTATAACAGTGACTGCTTTATTCTGGCGGTATTTAACAAGCTGGTTATCCACTTTTATCACCCCTTAAATAAGTCGCCAGCCTGATGACAAAAGAAAGTCATCTATTCCTTAATCAAGAAATTCGACCGAATTTAACTCCATAGCTAGCCGAGGCCTACCTTCGCGACCTAAGCTTCCAAAAACCCTAATTCGGTTTCCCACCTGAAGCGTATCGATAGTCCATCCTGCACGCGTCATCATTCCTAAATTTTCTGACTCCAAATTCCATAATGATTGAGACCCATCATTATTGGTAACCTGAAGGTAGTAATGAACATGAGGATTACCCCAAAAAACTTCTACAACGACACCTTCTATGCTGCCACGCTCATCGGTGTAGTTAGCATTATATGCATGATGTCCAATTACTGACTTACTAAGCAATACAGCGCTGCCTAAGAAGACAAAAAGCCAATACAATATCTTCATGCTGACTCCGTTTAAATCTATCTAATACTGTAATCTTTTATAAACGATACCGGGAACGTCCCCAATACTCATCTAATCTTCCCTCAATATCTAAACCACGATAAAAGGGATGAGGATCACAGGAGTATGGAGAAACCTCAGCATTATCAGGTTGTTTAGTTCGAATCTGGTGCATCAAAACTGGCCGCTGGTAATTCTCAGGATCATTCATGCTGAACTCAATATGCAAAACACCCGAGTCATCTAGGTACCAACGCTCTGTAAATATCGCATCTGGGGAAATAGGCATACCTGGAGCATCCCAGACCGAACGCTTAAGTCCTCTTGTCTCTACCACAAGAGTTGAACCTTCCCAATGTCCAATAGAATAGCCCATCGACTGATTTAAACTACCAATACTATCGGGAAAATCACGATCCAAATAAACCCGGCGTATCTCATGCATGTCCTCATATAACATAACTATTCGATTACCAGCATTGAGAACCTCAACATCAAACGGTCCATGAGACATACGAATCAATCCATCTGACATACAACGTAGCATCGGATCATCCAAAGTCGGGTCATACGCCTCATGAGCTTCCCATCCTGCGTCGGTCAGATCAAAAACATTCTTGCCAATGTAATCAGGTGGTCCCCATATCCCCGATAAATCGACAGGGTTAGGAGGAAAATTATCCTGTTCTACTAATCTTAATGCTTTCCATTCTCCTCTTTCCTCTCCATCTTCTGTGGCATGACCTGAGATGACTCCATTATCTAAAACCCCCTCAAGCACACTAATCCGAGGCGTATCTCTTAAATCAACCCAATCCAGTTCAAAACGAATGTTTTCCTCATTTAAATCAAGAACAACTACTGGCCCACCATCAACATAAACCTCCCAGTTCTCCTGATTCGTTTCAATCGAAAGCGTGCCGTAAGCAGGTCGAAGCTCATACCCTGATTCCACCCAAATTTGCCAGATGCCTAAAAAGTTTTCTTGTGCCTGTGCTACTGGAAAAATATAAAACAACAAACATAGTCCACCGAAAAGTAGTTTTTTTAAGCTTAAAGCTTTATCGGTATTCATGAACTGATGTAGGCAGTTTTTGTTGCCGTATAAAACTGTGCTGCAGCCTGTCCTTGTTCACGTGGGCCAAAACTAGAGTTGCGTCGACCACCAAAAGGAACGTGATAATCAACACCAGCAGTTGGAAGATTAACCATAACCATGCCTGCCTCCGATTTATGCCTGAAATGCCTAGAATACTTCAGTGAATTAGTACAAATGCCTGCAGAAAGACCAAAGGACGTATCATTGGCGGCACTGAGGGCTTCTTCATAGTCCTTAACCTTCAAGACTGTTGCAATTGGGCCAAAAATTTCTTCTTGGTTAATCCTCATATTATTTGATGTTTCTGTAAAAAGGGTTGGAGCAAGATAGTAACCTTTAGTCTTACGTTCTAGTTGTATACCACCTGAGACAATCTCAGCACCTTCTGAACGCCCTATTTCTAAATACTCAAGGTCTTGTTTCAACTGGGTCTCATCTACAACCGGACCCATCTCTGTTCCCGGCTCAAGAGCATGATCAACCTTCATTTTCTCCATACGCTCAACTAAACGCGTGACAAAATGATCATGAATACCTGAAGTCACTATTAAACGTGAAGAAGCTGTACATCTTTGTCCAGTGGAATAAAAAGCACCATTAAGTGCGCATTCCACAGCTATGTCTAAATCAGCATCATCAAGTATTACTAGTGGGTTTTTTCCGCCCATTTCAAGCTGCACCTTCGCCTGACGTTCAGCAGTCTTTACAAGGACATCACGCCCTGTTTCTACCGATCCAGTGAAAGTTACCGCGCTAATAAGTGGCGATTCGACGATTGCTGCTCCTACCTCACTACCAGAACCCATCACAAGATTAAAGACACCAGATGGTAATCCCGACTCGGAAATTATTTCTGTCAAAGCATGTGCAGACGCTGGAACTAGTCCGGCAGGTTTAAAAACAACTGTATTACCATAAGCAAGAGCAGGCGCTATCTTCCAAGCAGGTATCGCAATCGGAAAATTCCACGGCGTAATAATTCCTACAAGACCAAGTGGTTCACGACTAATTTCAACATCGACACCGTAACGAACTGAGTCCATGCTTGAACCCGAAATACGTACGGCTTCACCTGCGAAAAATTTAAAGATATGCCCTGCTCGCTCAACCTCGCCAAGACCCTCTGGCAAAGTTTTACCTTCTTCACGAGATAAAAGCGTCCCTAGCTCGTCTTTTCTTTCTAAAATCTTACTCCCAATAGAGTCTAAAATTTCTGCTCTACGATGAATTCCAATTTCTTGCCAATCAGTAGTAGCATCACTTGCTACTTGAATTGCTTCATTAGTCTGAGACTGATCGATACATTCAAACTCTCCCACACAATCATTTATATCCGATGGATTAAGGTTTTTTAAAACACTTTTCCCCTCTACCCAGTCTCCGCCGATATAGCTCCTATTCACTTTTTTCTTCCTCAAAATAAAACCATCAATTTTTAATAAAAAGTCTCACTAGATTAACCCATCTATCCCGATACACCACGTATCTCACTCAAGGATTGTCCTGGTGTAAGCGCTTCCGGATCAACCCGAAGCTCTAAAATCGCAGGCTTCTCGCTATCGCGCGCCCGTTGTAGCGCAGCAGGAAACTCATCGGTGCGAGTTACTACCTCTCCATAACCACCAAAGGCCTCAGCATAGGAAGCAAAATTAGGATTTACTAGGCTTGTATTACTAACTCTGCCGGGATAATTCCTTTCCTGGTGCATACGAATTGTTCCAAGCATAGAATTGTTTACTACGATACATATGATGTTCGCGCCATACTGCACGGCAGTGGCAAATTCTTGTCCATTCATTAAAAAACATCCATCACCTGCAAAGGCAAAAACCTCCCGTTCAGGCATTCTCAGCTTTGCTGCGACAGCTGCAGGAATTCCATAACCCATGGAACCAGCGGTTGGCGCTAACTGAGTACCGTATTGACGATAGCGATAAAAACGATGAATCCAAGCAGTATAGTTTCCAGCACCATTAGTTATGATTGCAGTTTCTGGTAATACTTTTTGCAAATGCAATATAACTTCACTCATCTGCAAATTACCTGGTGTTTTTGTCGGTTGACTATAAGCTTGATAATCATTGTGAGCACCTTGAAGCCAACTTGACCAAATCCGAGATCTACCATCTAAAGATAGATCCTTTAAAGCAGCTGCCATAGCACAAGGATTCGCATTAATAGGTAAATTTGATTGATAAACACGCCCAAGCTCTTCAACATCAGCATGAATATGTACAAGATTTTGTAAAGGCGTTGGAATTTTAATCAGCGAATAACCACTTGTAGGAACCTCGCTTAGACGAGCACCCAAAACAATTAGTAAATCGGCATCCTGCACACGTTGAGCAAGTTTTGGATTAACTCCTATCCCTAAAAAACCAGCAAAAGAGGGATGAGCATTGTCAAAATAGTCCTGACGACGAAAAGAAGTTACAACAGGAATATTTGACCTCTCTACAAAAGCCTTAAGATTTTCAATGGCAGTTTCATCCCATCCACCACCACCAACTATTATTAAAGGGCGCTCTGAAGTTTTTAAAATTTCTGAAAACATCCTGATTGATTCAGAACTTGGATATGCCTGAGATGTTTTTATACGTTCTGCATCAATCACATCTACGGTTTCAGAAAGCATATCCTCTGGCAATGCCAGTACAACAGGCCCAGGACGCCCCGAACTAGCTACCGAAAAAGCTCGTGCAATCATCTCCGGAATCCTATTAGGATCGTCGATCTGCGCAACCCATTTTGCAAGAGGTTCATACATATGACGAAAATCAATTTCCTGAAATGCTTCTCTACCCATCATGCCCCTCGCGACCTGACCGATAAGAAGAATTAATGGTGTTGAATCTTGATGAGCTATATGGATACCAGCACTAGCATTGGTTGCGCCCGGACCACGAGTTACCATACATATACCTGGTTTCCCAGTCAGCTTGGCATCCGCCTCAGCCATCATCGCTGCTCCGCCTTCCTGACGACATATCAAAAACTTTATCTCTGGAGCATCATGCAAAGCATCAAGTAAAGCCAAGTAGCTCTCACCAGGAACGCCATACACATGTTTGGCGCCCTGTATGCGTAACTGGTCTACTAAAATTTGACCTCCTGATCTAGACGCCATATGTCACCGAATCACTTTTAATCAAAACCTAGCACCATAAGCTCCTATCCTGGCCCAACGGCCTCTATTGTTATTGAGTCTTCTAAGGCTTCATAACTATGCTCAACATAGGCAGGCACAACCACTAAATCTCCGGGCACTAAAATAAATTCATTATCTCCGCTCAATGCTCTCAAACGCCCTTCGACTAAAAATACAATTAGCTCGTTTGCATGATTGTGAGGCGTAGTCATAGTTCCTGTAGGCCACTCAACCCTGATAAGACCAACAGCATCACCAGAAATTCTTTGGGTTACCCGTCCATCCTCTTCATTACGCCTCTCAAGATCATCCAGACTATGCATCATCATCACGGGAACGGTTACTTGTGCGCTACCCAAATTAGAAAAGACAAAAAAAACAAACATCGCAGATAGATTTATTGCTTTATTCATACTCACTACCTAAACAGGACAAAAAATGGTTTTACTGATTTCATGAACAACAATTACCTATAAGAAACCGACATAATCAATTCACAGTACAGTTATAGCGTTTAACTTCCTCACCGGGTACCCAATCCCAATACCCTGTTTGTCTAGCAGGTTCAGTAAAAGTATCTAGATCTATATGAATAGACTCATAATCTAATCGTCTTTCATCCTCACTGAGCGTAAAGCGCTCCTCAACAGAAGAAAAATCTCCTTGAGGCGTACCTATATCATCAAAATATGGATCATTAATATGTGTAGTACTAACTACCAAAATATTACCTTCCCACCGACCTATCGAGTAGCCAAGCCCTGAAGCAGTTTGATTCACAGGAGGTGTGTCTTGGTCCAAATGAATAATGCGTTCTGCATCCCATTCTTCAAGCCTGAGCACAATAAAGTTTCCGTGATCAACAAATTCCATTGGCTGAGGGTTATTCATAATAGACGGCATTCCACGAGCTATGCACCGTAAAACGAGATCATCAACCAAGGGATCCCAGTCTTCCCTAGCTAATAATGCTTCTTCAGTAAAAGGTAGATACCCCCCCTCTAACAACTGCCCACTAATATCTGGACGACTCCAGACACGAAAAATTCCATTTGCGTTAGCTGTACTCGCCTCTACAATTTCAGTGTCAACTGGTGCTCGATTAACAATACGCCCCATTCTCCTAGCCCTTTATGGCCATATTGGCAACTCTGCCCCGCTCTCCAATGCCATTATCCAGGCAGCCAGAGCATTTAGCCCATGACGAGATGGTGCTCCAGTAAATGAAACTCTAGAACCAACTGAAACAGCATCTCGGCTAATACCAATTCGCTCCAATCTATTAGCTGTTGAGGCCTCAATTTCCCAAACTTCGCTATCCCCTACCTCATCTGTGCGCTGAAGCTCCATGGTTACATGAGGATTCCGCCAGGAAACAGACAAAACCACGCCCTCAATAGTGACCAAGGTATCTACATCATAGGATTGAGCAGCGCCATGATGCGCATTTACAGATCCGACTAATAATGTCGACAGAACAATAAAATGGAAATACAACACTTTTATTTCTCTTTGATTTGTGAGTTAGAGGAAAAGTAGCACCCGTACCAATCAACTTCAATTAGAGAAGACAAAACTAAACCAACAAATAGTTCATTTATCTATTTGATACTGTTCTGGTAAGCTTTCAGAACTGACAAATATCAAATCGATGAACTATGCTTACACGACGTGAATGGCTGAGAAATATTACTTTAGCTGCCGCCTCAATTACCTACCCATTGAAATTCCTGAATACTCAGGAAATCCCACTTATCACTCGAGCAATTCCAAGCTCTGGTGAGAGATTGCCAGTTATTGGGCTCGGTGGTGCAGCAACCTTCGGACGATTAGCCCGCAACGGTGATCTTGAAACTCTCAGAGAGGTAATGAGAACCCTGCTTGCTAACGGCGGAACAGTTTTTGATACTGCGGAAGCTTATGGCCCATCTGAAATAATTGCAGGACAGCTTGCACAAGAACTCGGCATTGAAGAACAACTTTTCTGGTCTACTAAAGTGAACTCAGCAAAACCGGAATGGGGACCATCCTATCCCGATGTCACAAGACAACAAATACAAGACTCATTTGACCGTATTAATAAAATGCCTATAGACCTTATGCAAATCCACAACCTAGGAGATATCAAGACCCAACTACCTATGATTCAAGAACTAAAAGATCAAGGACGTGTTCGATATATTGGCATCACCTACGATACACCTGATAGAAATGACGAGCTTATTCAAGCCATGCGTGAGGAGACTTTAGATTTCATCGGTATTGATTATGCTGTCGACAATACAGCAGCAGCTGAAACAATTTTACCGCTGGCACAAGATCGAGGTATTGCTACCATTATCTACCAGCCATTTGGACGAACAAGGCTATGGAGCCGTGTAGCTGGTAGGGATGTGCCAGAATGGGCACAGGAATTTAATGCCAAAAGCTGGGCGCAGTTTTTTATAAAATATGTGATTGCCCACCCTGCAGTAACCGTAGTCACACCAGCTACCAGTAAACCAGATAATCTTATTGATAATATGGCA